>Ga0265297_10004290_pt1 | contig 23594 bp, 23 predicted proteins | sample Munlanlwell13791_FD_192502 | JGI IMG/M metagenome (GOLD analysis project Ga0265297, IMG submission 192502) | Leachate microbial communities from a municipal landfill in Southern Ontario, Canada - Leachate well 137-91 | ecosystem: Engineered > Solid waste > Landfill > Unclassified | place... | reverse complement strand
ACTTACTACTTACTACTTACTACTTACTACTTACTACTTACTACTTACTACTTACTACTTACTACTTACTACTTACTACTTACTACTTACTACTTACTAAAACTATATGTCTAAATTTATCTTTGTGATGGGTGGAGTAATGTCCGGTGTCGGCAAGGGGATCACCGTGGCCTCAATGGCTAGGATTCTGCAATCTCGTGGTTACCGAGTGACGGCAATGAAAATTGATCCATATATCAATGTCGATGCCGGCACAATGAACCCGACCGAGCATGGTGAAGTTTTTGTGACCGAAGACGGAGACGAGACCGACCAAGATGTTGGTAATTATGAACGTTTTTTGGGTCAGAATATCTACCGGATAAACTATATGACGACGGGCCGGGTTTACCAGTCGGTAATTCAGCGGGAGCGAAATTTGGAATATGGCGGCAAGTGTGTCGAGGTGGTGCCTCATATCCCAGAAGAAGTAATCCGTCGAATCAGGCAAGCGGCTCAAAAAGCCAAGGCGGATATTACCATTATTGAAATTGGCGGCACCGTCGGTGAATATCAGAATATTTTATTTCTTGAAGCCGGTCGATTGATGCATTATAAAAACCCCAAAGATATTGCTTTCGTCTTGGTCAGCTATTTGCCGGTTCCTGGAACACTGGGAGAAATGAAGACCAAGCCGACTCAATATGCCGTTCAGCAGGTTAATGCCGCCGGCATCCAGCCAGATTTTATTATTTGTCGGTCTACTCATCCGGTGGACGAGCCGCGCCGCAAAAAGATTTCAATTTTTTGCAACATTCCTCAGGATCATGTCATTTCTAACCCCGACGTTGATTCTGTTTATGAAATACCATTGATTCTGGAAAAGGAAAAATTAGGAGAAAAAATGCTTAAGAAGTTGTCACTGCAACCTAGAAAAATCAATCTTAAGGATTGGCAGAACATGGTGCACCAGCTTCGGACGACTAAGAAGGTTGTTCGGATTGGCATGATTGGTAAATATTTCGCTTCCGGTGATTTTATTTTGCCTGACGCCTATATCTCAGTTATCGAAGCGATTAAGCATGCGGCGTCGGCTAATCGGGTTAAAGCGCAGATTGATTGGTTGAATTCCGATGCTTACGAGAAAGATCGGTCATCGGTTAAAGAATTAAAAAAGTATGACGGAATCATTGTTCCCGGCGGATTTGGTAAACGAGGGATTGAGGGCAAGATTTTAGCGATTCAATTTGCCCGCGAGAATAAGATTCCTTATCTTGGTCTTTGTTACGGCATGCAACTAGCCACCATTGAATTTGCTCGTCATGTTGCGAAGTTGACTGAGGCTAATACGACCGAGGTTGATCCAAAAACTAAGCATCCGGTTATCCACATTATGCCGGATCAGGCGGCAAAGCTGGCTCAAAAACAATATGGCAATACCATGAGACTGGGTGCTTACCCCTGTGTTTTGGCCCGTAATTCAAAATCATTCAAAGCCTATGGTCAGGGGCGGATTTCCGAACGTCATCGCCACCGATTTGAGTTCAATAATGATTATCGCCAGCGGTTGATTGATAAAGGTTTAGTTCTGGCCGGGCTTTCTCCGGATAAGCATTTGGTTGAGATTATTGAAATTCCAAATCATCCATTTTTTGTGGCAACTCAATTTCACCCGGAATTTAAGTCTCGGCCGTTAAATCCGCACCCGTTATTTAAGGCATTCATAGCCGCCGCAAAAAAATAATCAAACGGAAATCAAAGTAGGGACAGGTCTAGGCCCGTCCCTACTTTATGACTAAACAATTTTTACGTTTGATTATTTCTTCGGTACAACATTAACAAACCGCGCCCATTCCAGTTTGCCGGTGAATTTTTTGATCTTTTTTCTGGTGAATTTAACGACACCAGAGGTGAGAGCAAATAGCGTATCGTCGCCGCCTTTTTTAACATTTTTACCGGCTCGAACTTTACTGCCGCGCTGGCGTATCAGAATACTGCCAACCTTGGCCTTTTCGCCATCAAACAATTTGACACCTAGTCGTTGAGCTTGGGAATCACGGCCTAAACTGGTAGAACCGCCTGCTTTCTTGTGAGACATTTTTTTAGGAAATAAGAATTAGGAAATAAGAATTAAGTATAGTATAGAGTAAAAAGCTTTAGTTGTCAACTCTCGTGGTTCGGGGCGGTTAAAAATGGCTATTTTTGATATTTTTTATATATTAGTGTATTATATATGTAGTATGAAAACAAAATATTTTACATTATTTATCACCTTATTCTTTTTAGCGGGTTGTCAGTCAGTTATTGACCAGCCGGCGGTTCAGGCTCAAAATGAGCCGGGAATAATCAATCAATCACCGGAGAGTGTTCCGGCTATTTCTCCGGTTAAACCAGAGGAAGCAACCACTACGGAGCCTTTACCGGTTGATCCGGCCGAAGCGGCTTTGGAGATTAAAAAAGAGTTGCCCGGAAAACTGGATTGGCCGGTTTTATTCACCTCTCAGGCGCCTTATGGCGTCTGGGACCAGCTGCACGGAGAAGCCTGTGAAGAAGCGGCGATGATTACCGTGGCCAAGTATTTTAAAGATCAGCCTCTCAATGCCCACATTGCCGAACAGGAAATTTTAGATTTGGTGAATTGGGAAGAGGATCATAACTATCAGGTCGATTTAACCGCCCAGGAAGCGGTCGATATTCTGAGCCAACATTTTGGTCTATCGGCCGAGTTGTCCACTCAAGTTACGGTAGAAAGAATTAAAGAGGAATTGGCTGCGGGCAAATTAATTATTTTGCCGGCCGCCGGCCGACTTTTGAATAACCCTTATTTCCAGCAGCCGGGGCCGATTTATCACATGCTGGTAATTCGCGGTTATAACGAAAGTGAATTTATCACCAATGACCCGGGAACCAGGCGCGGCGAAGGTTTCAGGTATAAATTTCAGACTTTACTAAACGCCAGCCATGACTGGGATCACCAGCTGGCTCAAGATGGAATGACGGATGAAGAAATCGCGTCTACTCAAAAAGTGATGATTGTCGTCGCCAATTAGCTTGACTATAATTTTAGAGATGGTAAGATATAAATACCCACTAATTTAGTAGGTATTTACTTTTAAGTCCAGATTAACCTTATGAGTTACACCGAGAAAGTGATGAAGCATTTTAAAAACCCCAAAAACCAGGGGCAGATTTTGGATGCCGATTCAGTCGGTCAGGTGGGTAACCCGATGTGCGGTGATATTATGAAGATTTACATTAAGGTTAAACAGTCTGGTAAAACTGTGGATCCGCAAAAGGACATCATCTCGGATGTAAAATTTGAAACCTTGGGCTGTGCCGCCGCCATTGCCTGTTCTTCGGTCCTGACGGAAATGGCCAAAGGCTTAACCCTGGCCGCGGCTTTTGCTATTCAAAAAATGGATATTGTGAAAGGTTTGGGGGAATTGCCGCCGGTCAAAATTCATTGTTCGGTTTTGGCTTCAGACGGTTTGAAAGTGGCAATCCAGGGCTATTTGCAAAAAGCCGGAGTTTTAAATAATTATCCGGAGATTAAACAGTTCAAGGTTATAGAAAATCACTAGTTGAGTCAGGGGTCAATAATCATAAACTAAAAATGGTTATTATTGATTTATAATTTTGATTTGTAATATATGAAGCAGCAAGTCCAAAAAATTTTAGATGCGATTAAGCCCACTTTGCAAGCTGACGGCGGTGATGTGGAATTGGTGGCGGTTGATGAAAAAAAAGGGATAGTTAAAGTCCGGCTTCAGGGAGCATGCGCCAGCTGTCCGATGGCTAATCTCACTTTGCAGGAAGGCATTGGCCGGGTATTGAAAAAAAGAATCAAGGGAGTAAAAGAGGTTTTGGCGGTTTAGTTTTTGGAGCAGAATTTATATGAAGAAAAAAATTTATTTTGATCATGCCGCGACTACTCCGGTTGATCCGTCGGTGCAAAAAGCGATGTTGCCTTATTTTTCCGATCGGTTCGGCAACGCTGCTTCGATTCATAATTTTGGTCAGAAGGCGATGGCGGCAGTTGATCAATCTCGGGCAGCAATTGCTAAATTCCTTGGCTGCAAGTCTAATGAAGTGATTTTTACCGCTGGAGCAACGGAAAGCGATAACATTGCTATCCAAGGTCTGGTTAAGTCTGGTGAGCATATTATCACTTCAAAAATTGAACATCTAGCGGTGCTTGAAACCTGCGGGGAAATGGAAAAAAGAGGGGTGAATATTACTTATTTAGAAGTGACCAAGAACGGCTTAGTTGAGGTAGAATCGGTGAGAAAAGCAATCAGGCCCAACACCCGGCTCGTTTCAGTCATGTATGTGAATAACGAGATTGGCACGATTCAACCGATTGTTGAGATTGGTCAACTGATTCAAGCAGTAAATGCTGAACGAAAAAAACAAAATTTGCGGCAAATTTATTTTCATACTGATGCGGTCCAGGCAGCGCTTTATTGCGACATGAATGTCGTTGATTTGCAGGTTGATTTATTATCACTTTCCGGCCATAAAATTTACGGCCCCAAGGGTATTGGTATCTTGTATCGTAAAATTGGTACACCGGTTCTGCCGATCCAGTTTGGCGGTCATCAGGAGTTCGGTTTAAGACCGGGCACTTTGAACGTTGCCGGCATTGTCGGCCTGGGTCAGGCGGTAGAACTGTTATCAAGTAAAAAGAATCTCGAATCGGAAATAAAAAAAATTAAGCGATTCCGGGACAATTTAATCGCGGGCATTAAAAAATCTATTCCTAAGGCTCAGCTTAATGGGGACCAGAACAAGCGGACTGCCGCCAATGTCCACTTCAGTTTTTACGGGGTAGAAGGGGAGAGTTTGCTCTTGCTTTTGGATCAGGCGGGCCTGGCGGTCTCAACCGGTTCAGCCTGTTCTTCCGGCTCTTTAGAGCCGTCTCATGTATTGTTAGCCTTGGACCTTGACCCGCTTTTATCCCATGGGAGCTTGCGCATCACCCTGGGTAAAGACAACACGCAATCGGAAGTGAATTATTTTCTTTCAGTACTGCCAAAAATAATAACAAAGTTAAGAAAAATTTCGCCGCTGAAGTAAGTGGCGAAACTATATTTTGCGAGTCCTGCTTAATCAGGGGGGGGGTATTTTTTTAAATTAATCAATGCCAGTCGGGTTCGCGACAGGTTGAGGTCCGTAGGAATCAAACGGGCTTTTTATTTTTGACCAGTCGATGGTAGTAGTCGCCTTTTTCTCCAGAGCCTCAAGAGATTTATTAACCTTATCCATATCAATGGTGTCAGGCGCCACCTCTTGCTTAAGCAAAATGATCTCTTCGGATTGAGTTATGGTCAGGTATAAGTTTTTATAAAGGAAGAAAGCTAAGAGGGCAAAAACAACTAAGGCAATCAAAACGACTGCTAATCGCAGGTAGCTGGCTAAGCCGATTATGAACCCTAATATTTTTAATTTTGATAATCTGAGTTTTATTTTCATAATTATTTTTTTTCCTGGTCAGCGTCAATAGCATTGATTTTGCCGCTGAGGATGGTAGTGATTATGTTGCTGCCCGAGGCTTCGTTCGGGCTGCCAGCTGTCAACTTTAAGGACGATAAGTTAATGTAGTAGTTCAATCTTTCCAGGCTGCTGAGGTAGTCCATAGTTTGGATAAAGTTACCCTGGACTGTTAAGATGATTGGGATTTCCTTTATATCATCTTTTTCCTTAATCTCATTGATGTTGAGCTGGATGTTGGGAGTTAATCTGTTTTCCCCGGCAATTTTTTCCAGGGTAGTGATGAAATTCAACTCTTGGCCCAAAGTCAGAAAAACGCTGGCCAGCTGATTTTTTTTTGGTTTAATCATTTCAAAATCCTCCATTGTTTTTTTTAGGAGTTGGCCGCGGAGATATTTTTTTTCCAGGTCAACCCGTTCGTCATAAATGGCTTTGCTGATTTTACGAATTTCGCTTACGGTCGGCAAAATAATCAAATAAAAGATAATGCTGGTGGCGGCAACAATGGTAATGAAAAAGATTAGAATTTTTTTCTTGATGCTCATTTTGTTAGTCCAGATTTTTTGGGTTGAATTTAGCTTTGATATTAAAACTAATGTCGTCTTTTTTCAAGAGATTTTCCAGCGGCACAGTGACCGATGAAAACATTGGTGAACCTTCCAAATTAGCCTTAAATTCAAGCAGTTTTTCTCTTGTCCTGGCGGTGCCGGAAATAACGAATTCATTGGCGCTTTCTTTGTCATTCTTAGTACCTTCTATGTTTAGGCTGATATTGTTTAGGCTGACATTCTCTGGCACTAAACCAACAAAATTAACGATAAAGTCGGTCCAGGGGATGTATCTTTTTTGAATTTTTTCCACCGCCTTGAGCTGCTGATTGAAATTCTTTATGTCGACATTAAAAATGCTGCCATATTTGGTGGTGAGAGTGGCTTCCGAGACAATCCGGTTGAAAGTATTTTGCAGGATCATTTTAGAAGCTAATAAAATGATCGCTACTATAGTGGTAAGCAGCAGCAAAAGGACAATTAAATTTTTAATTACAATATATATCTCGCTAAGGCGGACTTCTTCTTTCTTGTCGGTTGGTATCAGGTTGATAGTTATCATAAAAATCTACTTTTGGAAAGCCCTGAGAGCTAACCCAATAGCGCTGGTGTAAGATAAAATTTTATTTGAGGGCAATGATAGTTTTTTGTTCGGTTTTATGTTAAGCAAAGGGTTGCCGATTCTGACCGGTATAGCCAACTTATCCCCGAGGACTTGATCGATGCCGGAGAAATTAGCGCCGCCGCCGCAGAGGATAACTTCCGAAACCGGATTGCCACCGGGAAAATTACTGCCGTAGAAAACCATGGATTTTTTTATTTGAGTAGTAAGATCTTCAATCGCTGTCAGTAAAATTTTCAATAATGCCCCTTCGCATTTATTTCGGTCCAGACCGCATACTACTTTAGCTTTCTCCGCCTCATCAATTTTTAAATTTAAAGTTTTAGCGATTGTTTGGGTTATCCTATTTCCGGAAATCGGTAGGCTGACGGTGAACTGGATGGTCCCTTGATCGTAGACGATTAGGCCGGTTCTGACGGCGCCAAAATCAATAACGATTTTTGCTTGCCGGTCATTGTCGTCAAGAAGACTCCTGGCTATTGCCGCGGCTTCAACTTCGAGGGCTAATGGAGTCAGTCCGCTTTTTTCTAAAACGGCGAAGTAAGAGTCAACGATTTGTTTGGGCGCGGCGCCGATCAGCAGTTTGGTCGTTTTTTGGGTGTAACTCATAATTTGCCAGTCAAAGTAGATTTCTTCCGGATCAAGCGGCATATGATTTTTGACCTCCTCTTTAATCAGCTGAGGCAGCTCATCCGGGTTAGTTGACGGAACAGTAGTTAATTTTATAAAGGTTTGAGTCTCCGGCAAGGCCGCAATCACATTTTTCATGCTGATTTTTTCGCCTTGAACTGAATTAATAAGTTGTTTGATCAGCTCGGACAACTTATTTTCTTCTTTGATCGTGCCATTGATAATAATTTCGGCCGGGACGTTAATTTCGCCGTAGGAATCCAAAATAATATTTTTGCTTTGCTTTTTTAGCTGGACTAAACGCAAAGCTTGGTCGCTGATGTCAAGGCCAAAAATTTTTTTATCTGACTGGATTAACATATTTTAATAACTTTCATCTTTTAAGATTTCTTCCCAGCGTAAAAAATCATATTCGCCGGAAGTTGGAAAAAACGGCGGCGGGGCGTAAAGGGTATTGGCGTCATAGATGTAATTCCTGATTTGATATCCGCTGGAACCGCTGCTCATGTAAGGTGTCAGGTAGCTGATGGTTGTACCGTAAATGGTAAATTCATTGCGAGTGACGGTAGCGCCGCAGGCAAAAACGTTGCCGTAATCCGGCCGGTAGCGGGCGCCATTCTTAGCGATTAAAATGGCATCAATTTCCAGATCATCTTCGCTGTATAGACCGATTACGACATTTCTTTGGGCGAGCAAGCCAATAGTATCACCGCCATCCTTATTAGTATACAACAAATCATTGTTTAAAAAAATATCAGCGGTGCCGGTATCAAGCGGTTCTTTGGCTGCCACTACGGTTACGCGGCTGTCATTAATTTGGCCGTCAATCCAAACATTGTCCTGAAAAAAGATCAAACCATTTTCCGGAATTGATCGCGTGGTCCAGTCGCCGTTATAACTGCCGATGCCGCCGGTCGGTTCGTTATTGCAATCGGCGGTTTTAGTGGCAACGGTTCGGTAGCGAAATGTTTGATCATTGAGTAATTGGACGTGATAGCCCTGATAGCCTGAAGGCCCAATCAGGTAGCCAGAAGCCGCGGCGGTTTTCATCGTATTTAAATTTTGAGTGAAACCGGCAAAATCTATCGGCGGCACCGGAAAACTTTTACCGGCTAAAAAAATATCGCTTTCGCCGGATTGAGAAGTCCAAACTCCATCACGCCAAGCGCTGTCGTACCAGTAGCGGCTTAGGGCGCTGCTGATAAGGTTATGAGCGACGCCGTCAAATTTTACTCCGCCGTTGGAGTGAACCGGGCCAAAAGTTTCTGACCCAGTGCCATAACTTAAGTTGTTATGGACTACGGTCGTAAAGCGAGCCAGCGATGGCAGGCCGAAACTGACAGCGACATGCCGTTTGGTGTTGGGGTAATCGGTTGTCCAGCCGGTTGATTTGATTTTAACAATCGTGGAGCCGGGGTAAGTCGGGCTTGGCGGAGTGATAGTTAATGCGAAGTAACCAATCAGGCCGCCGCTGGGGTCATAGTATTCATGAGTATAAGGTCCACAGGGGTTGCAGCCAGTTTGGCCGCTGCCGTCGGCGTAATCTTCAATCGCGTGGGCTAAATGCCAGCGGTAGTAATTTACGCCGGCCTCGGCAATTTGCAAGGCCTGAGCTTGGGCTTTCCGCTGCAGGCTTAATTTTTTTTGTTGATTGACCAAAGATAATAATCCGCCGGCGATAACGACAAAAATCGTTACGAAAATCAGAGTAGTAATCAATATTGAACCCTTTTGTTTTAAAACTGAAGACTTCATAAATTATCTTTAAGATTTCTCAATTGACTGTTGGCAATCAGAATAAAATTCGTCGGCGCTCTGGAAGGGTTAAGATCAATTCTAAGATAGCTTTTGATTAACCTGACCTGGTTGATATTAATCGGTTCGGCTAGGGGATTATTGATTACATCGGTTGGGTAGTCGCCGTTGTAGTAGTAAAATATTGGTTCGGTGTCATTGCGAACGTATTTGGAAATAATAGTAGTCGTTTCGGTGCCGCTATAAACCGCCGGAAAGCCGGCCGGTTTAGTCACTCCCTTAATCAGATTAGTCCCTTCCAGGGTGTATCTGACCTTTTCTACCACTTCATCCAGATCAATATCGCCATAAAAAATTAAGTTTTGACTTTCAGCAGTAGCGATTGGGTAAGCGCCGTTATCTCCAGGGGAAGCTTCGCGGAGTTCTTTGACCATGGTATCGATACCGGTTCGGGCGTGATTAATCGCTTCGGCCTGATCATTGGCAAAAAGATTGGCTTTATACGCTTGGATTACAAAGTTAGCCACCAAAACCGAGGCCACGGAGAATATGCTAAGAGTGACGATTGTTTCAATTAAACTTATTCCTTTATTTTTGGTTTTCATGTCAATCTAAATTCAAAGTTACCGTTGTGTCAGCTTCCGGCGCTAAATAAATTGGTTGAGGCGGTTCAGAGACAATGATTGTCCGGCCGGTACCAGTGCCCAAGGTGATAGCGTAGGTATCCCATTCCATATTGGTGAGGGTTAATTCGCCAGCGCTGTTGGTGCTTAAACTTTGATTATATTTGTATATTACCGGGCTGCTGCCAACTTTCTTGGCGCCGGTAATTTTCAGCGGAATGTTGGGTACGACGCTAAAAGAGCTGGGATCGCCGCCATACTCAGTAGCGATGATATCATAATTGCCATTCCGGTTATCCTGCCAAACCAGCACCAGATTACCGTCTTGATTAATAACCAGATCGGGATTGACTTGGTCGCCGGAAGTTTGAGGATTAACCCTGATGTCGCTGGTCCAGACTCGGCTGCCGCTGCTATTAATTTTTTGCAGGTAGATGTCGTTATCGCCATTACGGTTGTCGTTCCAGGCGACATAGATGTTATCATCTTCATCGGCAATAATTTCCGGGTTTTCTTGATTTCCGGCGGTTGCCGTACTGACTAAGACGTCATCGGTCCAGATCGCTTGGCCATCATAATCAAATTTTTGGAGATAGATTCTGCTTGAGCCGCTGTTGTTATCCTGCCAGGCGAGATAGATGTAGTTGTTTTTGCCGGTGACAATTGTGGAATTAGTCTGGTCGCCGGAAGTATTTTTACTGACCATAATATCGTTAGTCCAAATTACGCTGCCGCTGGTACTAACCTTTTGGAGGAAGACGTCGTAATTATCAACGTCGTAAGTTTCCCAGGTGACGTAGGTGTTGTCGTCCGGATCGGCCGCTAAATCAACTGACTGGGAGTAATTGCCACCGCTGGTGGTGTAGCTATAGTCTAATTGCAGTCCGTCCAGAACAACTTGCTGACTGCCATTGCTGCCCAGAAAAGCCTTGAAGGCTATTTTTTGATTTGTTTTTGGAAATTGAGCGATAGCAGTATTAATTACCGCGGCGGTATTGTAGTTGCTTGCACCGGCCGCGACCCAAGCGGTGCCGGACCAATACTGCCAAGTGGCACCGTCATCGTCGGAAAGTTGATAATAAATTTCGCCGCCGTTTTTTGTTGCGGTTTCGGTTATTGAATCCCACGAGATCAAATCGGACACGCTCAAGGATTGGATGACGTAGATGTTGGGTTTATCGGTTGGGTAGCCGGCGCCGCTTTCCGTCCAAAGGCAGCCATTTTGACCTTCGCAACTGGTCTGGTCCGAGAAAGTGCCGCAGCCGGCGGGTGTGCCTTCGCAGGGTCCGGCTTGGTCCCAGGCACAGATCGCGGCGCTGCAGACCGGTTCAGTAGTCAAATTGGCGCAAGTGCAGCTGCCGCTGCAACTGCCGCCGCTTGAACCCCAGTTGCATTGAGCTTCGGTGCAGGTTTGGCTCTGGCTAATTGAAGTGCAGTTGCAGCCGCTGGTGGGGTAGCAGTACCACATAAACCAGGCACAGCCGGAAACCGATTTGCAACGATTTTTACTGTTGATATTCCAACAGTTGCAACTTGAGCCGCTGCAGCCGGTTGTTCCGGCTTGCCAATTGCAGCTATTGGTCGCGGTGCAGCTGGATTGTTCAATGATCGAAGAGCAAGTGCAGCTGCCGCCGCTGCAAGGACCGGTTTGATCCCAAGTGCAGGGAGTTTGAGTCAGACAGTCATTTGCGGTTGTTCTGGTACTGCAGGCGGTGGCTGCACCTTGGCAAGATTTGATTGATACCAATTGAGCGCTGCCGCCGGTAACTTGAATTTCTTCGGTACCGGCACAGTCACCGCCGTCACAAAGATACTCAGCCGGATTATCAAAACTCCAAATTTTAGTTCCGCTGGTCTGATAGAGTGCCGATTGATTAAAGTTAACTTTTACTTCTTCGGGCCAGGAGCTATTGCCATTGCCGTCAAATTTTTGGAGGTAAATGTCCGATTTACTGGCCGAGGCCCGGTTGTCTTTCCAGGCAATAAATTCAATATCACTGGTCGTGGTCGCTGATAGAATAACTTTCGGATATACCTGATCGGCTGAACCTTGGTCGGTATTGACTTTTTTGCTGCCGGACCAGAGTTCAATGCCGTTGGAATCATATTTGTCAAAATAAATATCTTGGTTGCCGTTGCGATCAGAAAACCAGGCAAAGTAGACGTTGTTGTTTCGGTCAACGGCCAAATCCGGGCCGCTTTGATTATTGGAGGTGGTGATGGCGACGTCAGGAGTCCATTGACCGGTTTGCCCGGCGTAGTCTTGAGAGTAAATCCTGGCGGCGCTGTTACGAAAATCCTGCCAGGCAAAATAGTAATTGCCGTTAGCGCCAATCGCCAGGGCCGGTATCTTTTGATCTTTGCCGCTGGTGTCGGTATTAATCAGCCATTCTTCCGGCGTGTTAACCTGGGAAACGGTTTTGATCTTTAAAGTTGCAACTTTATCAATCGCGAAAGAAATTTTGGTCAGAGTACCGACGATTACGGTGGCGCGCGGTTTGACCGGGGAAGGATTGCCGACCGTAACGCTGCAACCCGATCCCGTTGGACTGATGGCGCAGTTGTAGTCGCTGCTGTAGCCGGATTTGGTCACAACTATCTGATATGATTCGTCGGCCGCCGGTACGCTGGAATAAAAATAACCCAGGCTGTTAGTCCGGTGGGAAGAGTCGTCAATCGGCGGATCGGTCTGGTTGTTAACGATTCTGATGGAAGCCTCCGATACCGGATCGCCATTAGCGTCAATAACGTTAATCCAGAGCACACCTTGGCCTTCATTGCTTTCAATACCTTTTGGGGCGACGGTCGTGACGGCGACAATATCACGGGTGCCAAAACGGCCGACCCAAGACACGGCCACCCGGATTTGTTTATAGTCATTGCCCAGCGGGTCGGTGCCGGCTTCAACCGTGCCGTCAAAAGGGTCATCAACGTAACTAACACTGCTTTCGACGCCGTATTCAATGCTATTCAGAGTGACCGTCTCGGTTTGAGGGATTGAACCGGGTACAATCCCATTGACGGTGCCAACATTATTGTAAGGCAGATTTTTTGAAGTTTCGATAACATCATTGGCAATAGTGATTGCTCCGGTTCGAACTTTGTTTTCAGAAATGACAAATAGGGCGAACTGGAACATGCCCAGTACGCCGATGGAGAGAGAGGCCAAAATGGCTAAAGCAACCATCACTTCTATCAATGAAAAACCGGTACTTGAATGGTGTTTGCAGCCCATAGGAATTAATTTTTTTAAAGCTGTTGGCTTAAGGAATACATTGGCATGATAACGGCCACGGCTATGCCACCGACACCGACACCGAGAATAACCATTAAAACCGGTTCGATGATTGTCGGCAGATCGTTCATCGTTTGGTTGACCTCGTCTTCATAAAAGACTGCCGACTCCTCAAGAATTTCATCCAAGGTTCCGGTTTCTTCGCCGACGGAGATCATTTGTAAAACCACCGGCGGAAAAAATTTAATGTATGGTCTGAGGGACTGTTCAACGCTGACGCCTTTTTTGATTTGTTCTTTGGCTGCCAGCAGCGATTCTTTGTAGGGCAAGCTGCCGAGAATTTTGGCGGTAATTTCGAATGATTGAACAATCGGAATGTCGGTTTTGAGTAAAGAACTTAAAGTCCGGCAAAATCGTGCCAGGTTTACTTTTTTAATAATTGCTCCGGCAATGGGTAGGGCCAGGATAATCTGGTGCAGAATACGTTTTCCTTTTGGTGATTTGATCACCAGCCAAAAACAAATGCCAAGAATGGCAAGAGCCACCAGAATATAAAGTCCTTTGCTAACGACAAAATCGCTGAGGCCGATCATCATCCTGGTCGCGAACGGCAGCGGGACATTAATTTCTTTAAAGACGCTGCTGATGCTTGGGATGACATAAATCATCATTAAAGTCACAATCACCAGCATCATGATAATCACAATCGCCGGATAAATCATCGCCCCGCGGACTTTGGCGACAATGTCATGATCTTTTTTCATCTGGATAAAGAGTTGCCGTAAAACATCCTCAAGCTTACCGGAAGCTTCGCCGGCTTTAATCATATTGACAAAAAGATCACCAAAGATACGCTGGTATTTTTCTAAGCCCTTCGAGAGCAGATTTCCTTTCTCGACTTGTTGCTGGAGGTCAAACAGGATTTTCTTAAAATTTTTAGTCGTTGTTTGCTCGGCTAAAGTTTTTAAAGCAACCGACATTGAAATGCCGGTTTTAACCATAATGCCTAATTGCTGGACAAAAAATATTTTTTGAGCCAGTTTAACGGTTTGGAACTTATCAGAAAAATTCCGAATTTTTGTCAGTAGTTGGCTGGAAGCCATAAAAGCTAAATTATTCTTTAGTCACCCGCAAGATTTCTTCAATGGTCGTGATTCCGGTTTTGGCTTTAATGAAACCGTCTTCAAGAATCGTAATCATCCCTTTTGATTTGGCTTTCGCTTGAAGCTGGCTGCCTGAGGCGCCTTGCAGGATCATCTCGGACATTTCGTGGTCGACTTCAAGAACTTCATAAATTCCCAGCCGGCCTTTATAACCTTCTTTACCGCATTTTTTGCAGCCTTTGCCGCGATAGAATAAGAGTGATTCTTTGGACTGTTTTTTGGTGATTATCCCTTCTTTCTGGAGGGTTTCAATAATTGATGCCAGGTTGACCTGCTCTTCCAGTTTATCCAGTTCCGTTTTGGTAAGGGTGTAGCTTTCAATGCAGTCTGGGCAAATTTTTCTGACTAAGCGCTGAGCGATGATGATATTAACCGTTGAAGCCACCAAAAAGGCCGGTACGCCCATCTCGCTCAATCGAGGCAGGGTAGTGGGCGCGTCGTTCGTGTGTAGAGTGGATAAAACGAGGTGACCGGTTAAGGCGGCGTGAATTGCAATTTCGGCGGTTTCTTTATCTCGGATTTCACCGACCATAATAATGTCCGGGTCTTGCCGCAGATAGGCTCTGAGGCCGGAAGAAAAAGTGTAGCCGATCTTCGGGTTAACCTGGCTTTGGTTTATACCCTGCATCCGGTATTCAATCGGGTCTTCAATTGTTGTAATATTGACTTCCGGTTGGTTCAAAACATTGAGAATGGCGTAAAGGGTGGTGGTCTTACCGGAACCAGTCGGTCCGGTTACGAGCAGCAGGCCGTGCGGTTTTTTAATATTTTTTTTGACGATCGGTAAAACTTTTGGCTGGAAACCAAGCTGCTCCAGGCTGAGAAGGCTGGTTTTTTCATTTAATAAACGCAGAACAACTTTTTCGCCGTCATAAGTTGGAATAATCGAAACTCGAAAAGAGACGTCGCCGCCGGTAGCGCTGACTTTAAACCGTCCGTCCTGGGGCAACCGATGTTCATCAAGCTTTAAGTCAGATAGAATTTTAATCCTGGCAATGACGCCGGGATGGACTGATTTCGGCAGCGTCATCACATTTTTCAAAACGCCGTCAATCCGATAGCGGACGGTAACTTGCTTTTCCGCCGGCTCAATATGGATATCGGAAGCATTCTCCAGAATCGCATATTCCAATAGAGTATCAACAATTCTGATAACCGGCAGGTCTTCCGCTAATTCTTTCAGTTTTTCGCCTTTGCCTTCTTCTACTCCCGGTTGAGCAGCGCAGCCGCCATTTGCCAGGTCTTGGAATTCCGCCTTCAGGCCTTTGTGGTAATTTTTGATCGCCTCACTAAAACTTTCCGGGTTAGTGAGGTAAACCTGAAGTTCCAGGCCGGTTTTTTTTCTCAAAAATTCAAATATCTGGAGGTCCTGCGGGTCAAGGGAGGCGATTTTTAATTCGGTGTCGGTTTTTTCAAAAGCAACGATTTTATGAGTGACGGCCAGCGGTTCCGGAATTAAGAAGAGGATATCTTTTCGGATGGCCTGACTTTTAAGGTTGATAAACGGCAATTTATAAAAAGAAGCAGCGGTTTGATAAAGCTGCTCTTCACTCATAATTTTTTTGCCGATCAAGTAGTCCTCAAGGCTCTGATTGCGGTTTTTCGCTTCTTCCAAGTGTAAAGTTAGTTCGTTCTCGCTAAGAGTATTGGTTTTGGTCAGGATGTTTTTTAATTCTGCATCTTGAAACATATTTTTATTTTGTTTTAGCTTAAAACCTAAAATTAATATTCTGATTGTTGCCCATATATTATAACATATAATTATCGCTTTGGTAAACTCCTCAGTTGTGAGTTTCCGCGGTTAGCTCGGAATTGTTCTGCCAAGTTGTTTAGTTATTGTATTTTCGGGATTAAATTAAGATCAGTTCCGCCGGCCGGCGAAAAGCCTGATTAGAGACTTGGTTTGGGTATTAGACAAAAACCGCAATAATCAGTAATATAAAAGGAGGATTAAACCTTCAAAACTATGGTGCGTTTCCGCGAAAATTCCGAGTTCAAATTCTATTTGTCTGATCGGCTGGTTAAAATCAACCTATTTTTTTGTTTTTCTATCAATGCAGTGATTTGGCTGATTCTAACCTCGCAGATTAAAAATCTTACCGACTCCGTTATCCTTCACTATAATGTTTATTTCGGCATTGATTTGTTAGGCAGCTGGTATCAACTATTCTGGTTGCCGGCGATTGGCGTGGCGATTATTTTCACCAATTTCCTCTTTGCCAGCTTATTTCTTCATAAAGAAAGAATCCTCAGCTATTTTCTAGTCTTTGGCAGCAGTCTGGCGCAGGTTATAATTTTGCTCGCCAGCCTGTCAATTATTTTCATTAACGGTTAAAATTTATGACCAATTTTTTGGTGATTAAGATTTTTTTGTTGACTACTTTGTCTTTTGTCCTGGCTATCATTCTGACGCCGGTCATGACTCATTTTCTGTTTAAGTATCGTTTGGGCAAGGGAATCAGAAATGCCACTGTCGCGCCGGTATTCGCTCAAATGCATGCCAAAAAAGCCGGTACGCCGACCATGGGCGGGGTTTTGATTTGGGGGACGACATTGCTCATAACTTTATTGTTTGCGCTGCTGGCGATGATTTTCGGCGGATCGTTCAGCCAATTAAATTTTTTATCCCGGTCTGAAACTCTTCTGCCGCTCGGCGTCTTAATTGCTTCCGCTCTGGTTGGTTTGGTCGATGATGCTTTTGATGTCTGGCGAATGGGTAAAGATGGTGGCGGCTTGCGGATGCGCCATCGTTTTATCATTTATGGCGTAATTGCGGCGGTGGCGGCTTGGTGGTTTTATACCCGGCTGGAGTGGACGACTCTGCATGTTCCTTTTTTTGGCAACTTTGACCTTGGCTTGTGGTACATTCCGATTATTCTTTTTGTTATTATTGCCACCGCTCACTCAGTCAATATTACAGATGGCCTGGACGGTCTGGCCGGCGGGACTTTGCTGATGGCTTTTGTCGCCTACGGTTCAATCGCTTTTTATCAGGGTAAATTTGATTTAGCCGCTTTTTGCGGGGTTATTGTCGGTGCCCTGACGGCGTTTTTATGGTTTAACATCAATCCGGCGCGGTTCTTTATGGGTGACACCGGATCAATGTCGTTGGGGGTGACTTTGGGCATGATTGCGATTTTGACTAACGGAATTTTGCTTTTGCCGATCATTGGTTTCATTTTCGTTCTGGAAAGCCTGTCAGTGATTGCCCAGGCCAGCTCCAAGAAGATTTTCAAAAGAAAAATTTTTATCTCTTCGCCGATTCATCATCATCTGGAGGCCAGCGGTTGGCCGGAACCTAAAATCGTGATGCGCTTTTGGGTCATTGCCGGAGTCTCGGCCATCATCGGATTGATCATTTTTCTGATTGACAGAGCTTAGAAAAATTATGATTCAAGAGGCGATTAAAAAATTAATTGGAATAATTGAACAAACTAAAACCAGAAATATTGTTGTGGTGGATTATAGTAATTTAATATATTGGGAAAATAGTTTGGGTTGGAAAATTGGTATTAAGGAATTGAAAGTTCTTATCAAACATTTTGCTCATGGCTATAAATTTTTAAGACGATTTTACTATGGTAGTGATTATGGCCCCCAAAGACAATTCTAATGTATTAACTCCCTGGTCAGAGATGATTCAGAAGAAAGCGCAAATGAATGATTTTGAGATAATAACCAAGAGAGTAAAATATATTAATGATAAAAATTACCGCGATGGCCATGTTAAAAAATGTGATCTGGATGTTGAAATGGCGTTAGATTTAATTAAAGAGAAGGATAATTATGATACAATTATTTTATTTTCCGGAGATGGTGACTTGGCTTGCGTGTTGCGTTATCTGAATAAAGAGTATAACAAGTCCGCCTATGTATTTGCGGCTAGAAATCATTTTGGAGAAGAACTAGTTGATTGTAAAAAGGACGGGGTTATTAGGGAAATATTTTTTGCAGAAGACTTTGAATATAGATTAAATAGAAATCGTTTTAGGATTTAATAATCAAAAACTCGACCCACAAGGGACGAGTTTTGAATAAAATCAGGTAGACCTTACGTCTACACTAGAAATATACCATTTCCAAAAATTTTGTCAATACCTAAAAATATTGCTAATTTTAGACTAAATTAATGAGTTAATCTTTAACTATCATCACCCATGATATCTAACAATTTTAAAAATAAAAAAGTGACGGTGATGGGCTTGGGTCTTCACGGCGGCGGGGTGGCGATTGCTAAATGGTTAGTCAAACATGGTGCCAAAGTCATCGTGACTGATTTGAAGACTCCAAGAGGATTAGCCTCATCTTTAGAAAAATTCACGCCAGCCGAAAAGAAGAAAATCATTTTTGTTTTGGGTCGACATCGGATTATGGATTTCCAAACCGGTGCTATGATTGTCCAGAATCCTGGAGTGCCCAGAGAGTCTAGATATATAAAAATTGCCCGCCAAGCCGGCATTCCGATTGTCAGCGAGGCGAGCATTTTTTTTAGTTTGTGTCCGGCGTCAATTATTGGGGTAACCGGAACGCGAGGCAAATCAACTACCAGCACTTTGATATATCGGTTATTAAACTCGAAATTCGAAAGTCGAAATTCGAAAGTCAGCCGGATTTGGCTGGCTGGCTTGGCTCAAAGACCGATGGCGGAAATTATTGATCGTATCAAACCTCGGGACGTGGTGGCGGCGGAATTATCTTCTTGGCAGCTGGAAATTTTAGGTGAACATAAGCTAAGCCCTTTTATTTCGGTTTTTACCAATATCTATCCGGATCACCTGAATCGTTATTCCGGTTTATCCAGTTACGTCGAGGCTAAAACTAATATTTTGAGGAATCAGGGTGCGGCAGATTTTGCCATTTTAAATTTTGAAGATCCGTTAGTCCGAGAATTAGGTTCTCAGGTTCAAGGCCAAAGATTTTGGTTTGCCAAAAAGTCGGTTGCTGACCAAAATGGCTGTTTTGTTAAAAACGGCGCCGTAATTTTTCGGTCTCAGGGGGTTGAGAAATCCTTAGTCAGATTAAGTGATATTAAGCTCAGGGGAGGTCATAATTTAGAAAACGTTTTAGCGGCGCTGACGGTTGCCGGCATTTATCAGGTGCCAAGGGCAAAAATCAAAAAAGTTTTGAGCGGTTTTTCCGGTTTGCCCGGCCGCACGGAGCTGGTTAGAAAGATTCAGGGGATTGATTTTATCAATGACACTACTGCTACGATGCCCGACGCCACCTTAGCAGCAATTAAATCCCAAATCCCAAAATTCAAAACTCAAAACTCTAAACTCGTCTTGATTGCCGGCGGAGCGGATAAAAATATTCCCCAGGAAAGATTTGATGAGCTGGCCAAAAGAATAAGAAAATATTGTCGGGCGGTAATTTTATTTCAAGGTGACGGCAGCGAGAAGATTAAAAAATCATTGAAGAAATTTTCAGCGTCAACGTCGGTATTCCAAGAATTAGAATCGATGGTTGACGCCGTGGCGATTGCCCGATCAGTCGCCAAAAAAGGGGATACCGTATTACTTTCGCCGGCCGCCGCTTCTTTTGGACTGTTTATAAATGAGTTTGACCGGGGCGACCAATTTAATCAGGCGGTTAAAAGCATCAAGGGTTAGGAATTATGCGAATCATCAGCCGAGGAAAGAAAAATTTATTCAAAAAGATTTTTCGGGCAAAGGCCGGCGTGAAGCCGCCGGATTATTTTTTGATTGGTGTAATTTTTTTCATTTTAATTTTTGGCTTGGCCGCGCTGTCTTCGGCCACCAGCGTAGTTTCCTTTCGCGATTACGGCAGCACTTATCACTTATTTTTTCGGCAGCTGCTTAATGGTTTACTGCCGGGGCTAATCTTATTTTTTATCTTATCGCGGTTTGACTATAACCGCTGGCTCAAGCATACTTTGTTGTTTTTTATTTTAGCTTTGGCACTATTACTTTTAGTTTTCGTTCCCGGTTTAGGTGCTAGCTACAATACGGGCGCTCAAAGCTGGCTTAATATCGCCGGGTTGTCTTTTCAACCGGCGGAAGCGGTTAAATTGCTTTTAATCTTGGCTTTAGCCGGTTGGTTTGCCCAACGGAGCAAGGAGATGACTCAAAATTTTTGGAATGGTTTGGTGCCTTTCGCTGTAATGCTGGGACTGGTTTCTCTGCCGATTGTGTTGCAGCCGGACTACGGTTCGTTGTTTGTAATCGTGGTTATTACTTTAACGATGTATTTTATCGCCGGTGCTTCTTTGAAACATTTTATCGGTTTGATCGCCGTCGGTTTGGGCGGGTTTGGCATTTTGATTGCTCAGGCACCGTATCGGGCCGCTCGGTTTATGACTTTTCTCCATCCGGAACTTGATCCGCAGGGGATTGGTTATCATATCAATCAAGCTTTTTTGGCGATTGGTTCCGGCGGCTGGTTCGGTTTAGGCTTTGGCCAGTCGAGACAAAAATTCGCTTATCTGCCGGAAGTGATGGGAGATTCGATTTTTGCGGTTATTGCCGAAGAAGTCGGTTTTATTTTCGCCACCTTGTTGATTATTGCGTTTGTCATCCTTTTATTCAAGGGGATGAAAATGGCACAAACCACTCAAGATGATTATGCCCGATATTTAACCGTCGGCATAGTTTCCTGGTTTGTGCTGCAGGCTTTTTTAAATATCGCCGGTATGCTTGGTTTAATGCCTTTAACCGGCATTCCGCTGCCGTTTGTCAGCTATGGCGGCACGGCTTTGCTGAGCGCTTTAGCGGCGGCCGGTATTTTAGTTAATATTTCTCGGCATGCTTAGTATGTTTTTTTTGATTATCTAGCTAAAAAAAGAATGTGATTTTTGGTCATCACATTCTGTAAGACTAGAGAGCAATCAGTGGCAGGGGAGCCATTTTTTGTTTACGCCGTTTTTTCCTTTGATGTATCTTCGTCTGCCGGCCGGAAGAGATATAATGCATTCAATTCGACTTTGATTTCCCCTTGCTCTTGGAGGCGTTCGATTATTTCGGCGGACACCTTGTCGTAGACACCCTGGAAATATTCTATCGCACCAGTCATGGTTATGAAACCTCTGCCGGAAAGTTGCCTCGTCGCCAGAGTTACCAAAGGAAAAGTGAAATAAAGCTTGCCGGGTGGGGAGCCGGTTTGACACTTTAGTCCTTCGGTCTGGAGACTAAAATTGGCAAATACCGCGACAATTATTTCTAGAACTTTGTCTCGGAAAACCGGTTCAAACGGTCCGATGCAGCACCCATGATGAGTGAGGCTGTTTTTCAACAATTCGGCAGCATTCAATTTTGCCATTAGTATTCGCCCTCCGGTTGTGGAATATACAAACTGGCTAGCCAGTTTGTCAGCCTAGTTTGTTTTTAAAAAAATGTCAAGACTTTACCTTGATTTTTGGTTTAAAAATTGATAAAATATAATTATGAAAATATTGCTTTCCGGCGGCGGCACCATTGGTTCAGTCAGCCCGTTAATTGCGGTTTTTGAGGAGATAAAGTCTCAGCGGCCTGAGACTGAATTTTTGTGGGTAGCAACCAAAGACGGTCCGGAGCACCGGCTGGTCGCAAGCTATAATATCCCGATTCAAGTAATTGCCGCCGGTAAATTCCGTCGTTATTTTAGTTTACGGAATTTTTGGGACCCCTGTTTGATCCTGTTTGGTTTTTTTCAGTCGCTGAGGATTATTTCTAAATTCAAACCGGATGTGATCCTTTCCGCCGGCGGTTTTGTTTCGGTACCGTTAGTTTGGGCGGGGTGGCTTTTAGGCCGGCCGGCGATTATTCACCAACAGGATGTTCTGCCGGGGTTGGCCAACAAGCTGATGGCGAAAGCGGCTAAAATTATTACCGTTACTTTTGAGAAGTCAAAATCAGATTTTTCGGCCGGCAAAACATTTTTAACCGGCAATCCGGTTCGGGCGGATATCCTGACCGGCGTTAAGTCGGAAGCTAACGTTTTTTTTCAGTTGACGCCGGGTTTGCCGACGGTTTTGATTATGGGCGGCAGTACCGGCGCGACCGCCCTAAATAAATTAGCTTTGGACAGTTTAAGTCGTTTGGTTCAATTTTGTCAGATCATTCATCTGACCGGCGGTCGAACTGACCGAGTCGCCGAGCATTCCCGTTATCACAGTTATAATTTTTTAACCAGTCAGCTTAAACACGCTTATGCCGCCGCTGATTTGGTGGTAACTCGGGCCGGTATGTCCGCTTTGACCGAATTAGCCGCTCTTAATAAGGCGGTGGTGGTAATCCCAATTCCCAACAGTCATCAGGAATATAACGCTATTGAACTGGCAAAAAATAACGCCGCGGTAATGATTGACGAAAGGCAATTGACTCCAGCCGGATTTGCCGAAGGCATTAAGGGACTGCTGGCAGACGAAAGCCGCCGGCGCAATCTCGGCCGTAATCTTGGCTCGGTGATACTGCCTGGCGCCGCCAAACGGGTGGCGGAAATTGTTTTAAAGTTTAGCCGGTAGTATCGGCAGGATTCATAAAATATGGCGATTGATCTAACGAAAATCAAAAAAATTTATTTCATCGGGATAAAGGGCGTGGCGATGTCAGGCTTAGCGGTGATTTGCCGGCAGCGCGACATGACGGTGACTGGTTCGGACGTGACCGAAAAATTCATTACCGATAAAATTTTAGCCCAGGCCTCGATTGAGGTTTTTGAAGAGTTTGACTCAAAAAATTTAGACTGGGGTCCGGATTTGGTAGTGATCGGTACTTCCTGGGGCGCGGATAATCCCGAAGTCAAATTAGTCCAGGAAAAGAATATTCTTCATATCACCGATTCGGAATTGCGCGGACTGCTCAGCGCCGAGAAAAGAACCATTGCCGTTACTGGTGTTCACGGCAAAACCACCACCACCGCTCTAATGGCTTTTGTTTTTGGTTCGGCGGGGCTAGCTCCCAGTTTTTTAATCGGCACCGGCACTGTTCCGGGCTTAAGTAGTAACGCCGCCTGGGGCCAGGGCAAGAATTTTATTGTTGAAGGCGATGAGTACAGCCGGAGTGTCCAAGATCATCAGCCCAAATTTTTAGACCTAAAGCCGGTAATCTCAATCATTACCAGTCTGGAGTGGGAGCATGTCGACGTCTATAAAAATTTGGCGGCAATTGAAAATGTTTTTTCTCAGTTGGTGGAAAAAACTGAAGAGCTGGTGATCGCCTGCGGCGACTGGCCGTCAGTTAAAAAAATTATTGTCGGCCAAGAGGATAAGGTAGCGACCTACGGATTTGGCTTTGATAATCTTTGGCAGGCTTATGATGTCAGACAAGAATTTGACGGAACCATTTTTAAAGTGAAAAAAGAAGGAGTGGAGGTTGGGGAGTTTGAAATTAAACTATTTGGCCGGCATAATGTTTTGAACGCGCTGGCGGTAATTATTGCCGGTCTAAAAGAGGGAATAAAGATTGATCAAATTCAGTCTGGTTTAAAGAATTTTACCGGCGCCGAACGGCGGTTTGACGTCTCGGAAAAAGACGGCATAATTTTTGTTGATGACTACGGTCACCATCCCAGTGAAATCAAAACCACCCTGGAAGCGGTCCGCCATCGCTATCC
>Ga0265297_10004289_pt1 | contig 23604 bp, 18 predicted proteins | sample Munlanlwell13791_FD_192502 | JGI IMG/M metagenome (GOLD analysis project Ga0265297, IMG submission 192502) | Leachate microbial communities from a municipal landfill in Southern Ontario, Canada - Leachate well 137-91 | ecosystem: Engineered > Solid waste > Landfill > Unclassified | place... | reverse complement strand
TAATATTTTACCCATTTAGAATCTCCATTATATCCAGTAAATCTACTAATTGATTTATATCCTGCTCCATAATTAGTATATGTAAAAATATTTCTTCCACTTGGAAGAGTTCCAGCAGCTCTAATATAACTATCTAATCCTTCTTTTAAAAGTCTTTTAGTTAAAACACCCATATCGTTATAAAATTGTGATATTATACCAATCGTTGTATCAGAATAACTAGCGAATACAAATTTTTGTCTATCATATAAATCAGTATAATCACGTTTCTTAAGAACAACTTCATTAGGTGTTCTTTCTTCAACAGTCCAATAATAATATCTATAGTCAATTTCTTTATATAACGAAATTGTACCGTCTGTATTTAATTCAACATTAAATAAAACTTCAGAAGATGTATTGGCAACCAATGTTAAATTAGAATCATATGTTATATAATTACCATTATCAGCTACAAAAGCAAGTTCACCTTCTTCAATATATATTGCACTTGGAATTATATTATTAACTGTAAAATCTTTAAATTCTATAGCAGATGAAAGAAACATTAAACTTCCTTTATTTATTTTAACATCTTTAATATTATGAAATAAAGGATTATCTATACATAAAATTCCGTTATCCCATTCTTTAAGAATAGGTTGAAAGTCTAATTGATTATCATATGTATAAATTGCTGATAATGCAATTAATGGACTATCATCTGTATTTAAATCGTATATATTACTCATAATCCACTCGCTACAAAATTATAAACTCTATTGTTTATTTGATCTTCAAATACTAATAAATTCTTGTTATCGACATTATGTAATTTACCTGCTATTAATCTTACTTGTTCTGCATCTACAACATTAGCTGAATTTGCTTGAAAACTTACCGGTCCAATTGTTAACGATGCGGTTACCATACTATCCGTAATTTCTGCATAAGCCGACATTGAAATTACATATGTATCTTTTTCTAGTGAAAATAATCTTACATAATCATGACAAGCAACTGTTGTTAATGGATCAAATAAACTAGTCGGATAATTATCAAGTACAGTTATTTCGCTACCATCACCCCAATCATATTCTATTTTATGTATTGGAAATGAACCAGCTGATAGACATGATGCAATAGCACATATAGTTAATGGTGTATCTCCACTAAACTGTATTGTATTACTAAACTCGCTTATATTATTTCTTATTTCAAAACAAGGAATAGGCATAATTTCTTCAACATAAACCGAATGCGTTCTATACGCTGTTTGTTTTTCTTTACTTGCTGGGATTGATATTGTTATTGGATTTGCACTTCCAGTGGCTGTTAATGTAATATCGTAATAACCAGGAACTATATATGTATGCTCAACTGTATGATTTGTTAAATATGTTACGAAATTTTCTCTAGAATATCTTGGATTTATTCTACCAGTATGATCAGAATTTGCAGTTAAGTCCATAGCTGAGGTATTAATAGTATCCATATAATAATCTCCAAAATCCCAATTATATGATGAAATTGGAGTAATTTCTGGAATACAACTTTCTTGAAATGTTATTGTTAAATTAGGAGCATATCCACTTATAAAGTTATTAAAAAGTCCATCAGTATCTTTATACGCAGTTATATTTGGTATAGCAAAATTATTATAATTACGACTATAATTATTTGAAACTGTCATTCCGCTAATTGACCAAAAATCTACTATTGGATTATCATATGCAATAATTCCATATGTAATTGTTTTTACATTAGATACTGCACAATCTCTTTCTCCCCATGCTTTATATGTAACAGTTAATCCACTATCTGTATCTACTGGAGCAAAAACGCAAACTGGTGGAAATAACGTATTAAAACTTGTAGATGTAACATCTATATTAAGAGTTATGCCATCATCAGAATAATATACACCAGTAGATGCTGATGTTGTTGTAACAAATAATCGACAAGATGAATCCCAATAATTAGTCGTATCTGAATTTGGATTTGGGTCAATAAAAGCCGAAAGACAAGTACCTTCGGTAATCATTGGTGTTTCTGATTCTATTAATGGTGTAAATTGCGGTAAACTTAAATTATATTTAGTCCAAAAATAATATTTTGGACTTATATACTCAGTTGTTATTCTTTCTCCTCCGCAAGCATTTATTAATTTAACTTTTAAACTATGTTCAGTATGATCATTTGTTAATTTATTATTTAACATAAAACAAAAAACTTTACCTACTAACGGTGGATCTCTATTAAAAATAATATCACTATCATCTAAATAAATATCCATATGTGTACAATCGTGTAAATCGTTTCCTATATTAATACAAACATTATCATTTATTACATCTATACATTCATCTGTAGAAATACTTGGTGTTATTGTTCCTCCTGGAGTTGGGCAATAACCATAAATATGAAAATTAAATCTTGCTGAATCTTGTGCAGGGCATCCAGTCATTTTATGATTAGCTCTAACAATACAATAATAATCACCTTCAGTAGTTATTGAAATTGAAGGTGTATATAATGTTGAAACTGTTCCAGATGAATATAACGTTCCATTACTTTGATATACATAATATGTATAATTTAAAAGTCCTGTTGATGGTGTTGGAGCTGACCAATAAAAGATAACTGGTGTTATAATATTTGCTGGATAACTCTTACCTGTGATATTTGGAATTCCTAATGGATCGCATTGTGTAATCGTACCAGAACCAGTTGTTGGTGCATCTTTTCTGTATGTATCATGTCCTGCTGGATTATCTCTAGTATAAATTATTGTTTCTCCATTTAAAGGTATACAAATATTTGCATAATATGTAGTAGTAATTACATAAGTTATGTTTTCCCATATATTGAAATCGCATCCTGTTGTTATAGTATTATATTGTTTTTCTCTATCATAACTAGATACAAAATGAACTTGAGAATAATCGAAATGATTTTTTAATAAATCTAAATCATCATTGGCATTCCATGATTGTGTAATTTTACTTTGATTTCCACCGCATGAATAAAAATTATTTGAAGAAATTGTAACTGGAATGAAACCTTTACCAGTTTGATATCCTCCTTGTCTATATTCTTTCCATAATGGATAAGCTACAATAGCTGCTTTGTTATCAAATCTAGCATATGTAAAATAAAGTGCTTCAGCTTGACTAGCACTCCATAATGTTGTTATTAATAAACATCTATTACTTACATCATGCCATACATCACCATGATCAGTTATAGTTAAATTAATCCCGTAAAATAATTTAATACTACCACCATTTGTTGTACTGTTTGTTAATACACTTCCAGACCTCAAACTTCCATTACAATTTAAACCATTTGGATTCGTAATTATCATATTTTCATAACAATGTAATAATATTCCTCCTCCAGAACCTCCACCACCATCTCCACCTTTCCCACCATCTTTTGTATATTGAGTTACACCATCATAGTCACCACCTGACCAGGTAAACGTTTTATCTTGTTGGTCATGATTTCCACCGAGACCACCTATTCCATTCTGTCCACCCTTTCCACCATCTCCACCTTGACCACCTGCACCTGCAAAATCTATTGGTCCACCTTGGCCATTAACGACTCCTGTTGGATTATAAGCAGTAGATGAAGAAAGTGGATAATTGTGTCCTGGTATTATATGAAATCCAAATCCATATGAACCATCTCTGGCGTTTGTAGACCCTCTACAGTAAATATTTCCATTGATAATAAGAGAAATTTTAGCAAATAGTTTGACAACACCACCACCATTAGCTCCAGCTCCACCACCACCACCACCACCAGAATTACCTTGTTCTGATTCAAAAGCGGCACCTGAACCACCACCACCACCACCACCACCAGAACCTAAATTTAAATTGTAATCATAAGATGTGTTTATATTTGCAGTTGCATTTGCACCAGTTATTCCATCTTCAGAAGCTATGCCAGGACCATGTAATGTGTTTGCTTTATAACTACCAACCGGAAGAGATGTTGTTATAAATTGACCAATAGTTGGACCAGGATTAGTGTCAAGATATGTTGCGTCTACATATTTATATCCACCAAGTCCAGCTGTTGGCCCGTATCCACATCCACCAAATGCACCAAAACATGCACCATTTCCTACATTATTATATGAAGCTCCATATACTTTTCCATATGCTGCTACCCAATATGCATTTATCCATGAATCTAATCCTTCGTCATGAGAAGCGTTGGGTCGATTTGTACCTGTATTTAAATGTTGATTACCCGCATTATAATTAGTAGATGGATTTGGATTTCCTGTAGCGGCATCAACAGTACCACTACTATAACCACCTTTTTGAGTCCAATCAGTTATATAATCATATGTACTTCCTCTTGGACCAGCCCAAGAACCATGATACATATTTCCTGAACCACCACCTCCACCAGGGCCACCAGCATATCCGGCTCCATCTGCATTAATTGTTCCGTCAATTTGTATATAATCTGCATGAACTTCAAGAACTCCAGTTCCACCAGTAGAAGGATTATAAGGAGTTACAGTAACAGTTTGTCCAGCAGCTATAGTAAAATTTGATGTATTTATTACACCACACATTGTACCACTATAATAACTCATTGTAATTCCTTTTAAATACTTTTTGGTCTAATTAATGAAAATGAATCAAATTCAAATGCTTTTGAAATATTTAATGATCCGATCCCTACACCTGAATTAGGATAATAACAATTTCCCATAAATGTTATATTATATATGTTTGTTAAATTATTAAAACTAAATATTGGATCTCTAATAGCCGACATAAACATAATACTAGTTTCCGCATATATTTGATCATATATAAGTGGTGTTATTTTGTTAAAAATTGTATTTTTATTTAAATCTAATTCATAAATATAAGGAATTATAGTATAACAAGTTACTCCAGATAACAATGGTAATACTGTTAAATTAAATGAAGATATTAATGGAGAAGAAGCAACTCCAGAAGTATAACCAGTTAATGTAACTGTTAAATTTAAATCGGTTTCTGTATATCCATTATATAAATGTGTAGTGTTGTAACTAGAAATATATGGAAGTATTGTTATATTAAATCCAGATACAATATAATAATCATTAAATCCTGAAAGAGCTGAATATATACCCGTTAAGCCAACACTTATGTTTACATTTGATTCTGTATATCCTGTATATGCATGTGTAACTGTTTCTGTATTGGAAGTATACCCATCTCCAAAATCCCAGGCCCATGCAGTACATGTTTCTTCTAAACTTGTTGCTGAAAAATTAACCGTTAATGTATATGGTCCAGAAGAAACATTTAGATATAGAGATGTATCTCCACTTGCAAAAACTTCAATTGGAGATTCTACAGCAGATATACATCCATCTCCAAAATCCCATTCGCAAGCGGAAATTGGAAGATCCATTGAATTTGCAGAAAAAGAAATATTTAATGAATGTGGATATTCTGGATTATTAACATAGGATCCTGCACATATATCCATAAATAATGATTGTGATTCTGTTGATAGTGGATAACTAAATCCTTGACCCCTTACATAATAAACTGGATTTAATGAAACTGTACAAATCTGAATTTTATTATCTTCTTCATTAAACCAAGTTCCTGCAAATATACCATTACCACTTACAGCAGAAATTTCAATAATATGTTGATCACTTCCTAAACAAAAAATATTTCCACTACTTAATTCAACTTGAAGTTTTCCAAATACTAAATAGTCAGGTGTTTCTATCATCATTGTATCATACCATACTTCAAAATTCTTTATTTGATTTCCAGTTAAGTAATCAAATAAATAAGGATGTGTACTATTTGGGCCAACAAAAGAATTATAGTTATTTAAGAAATCATTTAACATACCTTTATTAATTGGGTCTGCTCTATATGCTTCTCCAACTATTCCATTTTCCTTTCTAACCCATAAATCTCCATATCCAATTTTTTTGTCATAATAACTAGATAATGGTTCTTTATATAAAGCGTATTGATTATTATATATATCCATCTTCCATTGATGTACTATTTTATCAACAGGAAGAGATATATAACTTTGATACCATTTATCAATAGGTTGTAATTTTCTAAAGTCTAATGGATAATTTATATTATCCGCCCACTCAGTATCATCTGATCCTTTCCATGGATCATATGAATCGCCTTGTTGACGAACACCTAAATTGTTATATTTTTTAGATTCATATGTTGTTTGATAAGGAACAAAATTTTTATACTGACTTGCGTTTACAACATTTCCTGCTTTATAAAATTCCGTAACATCTGCTTTCATCCAGCTTGGATCAGCCGATTCTATTTTAACAGGGTTAGATTGTGTTTTTGTTGTTAAGCCAATATTACTAATATATTCATTTGAATTTTGAAATACTGCAGATATACCACGAGCCCTTGAATTATTTTCTAAATTAAGTACTTGATCTTTTAATGGATCTAAAGTTATTACATTATTTTTACTTATATACGTTGCAACACCTAACATTCTAGGCGTAAAATATCCGCCTACATCATCTTCACTATAAACATTATCAATTGAAGGAACTGTTGCTATAGTTGGGAAATGTCTGTTTGTTAAATTGGCAAAAGGATAAGATGCTGTAATTAAATTACCAGAAACTGAATCAACCCACATACCACCAGTAGGAGGTATACCTAAACTTATATTTGATAAATTTTGAGTCCATGTAAATGGATTCGTCGCCCAATAATTAACTAAAACGGGTTCATCTTTCTCGAAATTTGGAGAAAGAATTATATCTGATATTACATCAGTTCCAGAAGCTATCATTTCTACTTTAATATAATCTATTTGATTAATTAATTTCGAATCAACGTTATCAGTTAATGTTAATTTGCACCAATCTAAAGAATCTGAACTTACTGTAAACGTTAATGGTTCAATCCATGTAATTGAATTTGGACCTTTTCTAGTATATTCAATATATTGATTATTAGTAAAATTAAAATTAGCCACAGGAGGTTGAACCATTAACAAATAATTTTCTACTAAATTAATACCACCGCCCCATTTTGAAGTTCCTTTATATTTTGTAGTTCTATCATTAATATTACTGGCATCTGCCCAAAATGGTGTAGATCCAACTCCACATGACAATGGTTTAGAAGTTGTATAATTCCAACCAGAAAGTGGTTGATTTAACATAAAGTTAGGAGTAGGAGTATAAACAGTTTCTATAGTTGGCGAACCCGATAAATATGTTTCGGGTGTAGAAAAAGCTTCAATCGACGGAATATTAGAAAATGTTTGCATTACACCTGCCGCATATCCAGTTACAGCAAAATAGTATGTTCCAACAGTTGTTAATGCATATGATTTAATTCTATTTCCAGCAGGTTCTTCTACATATGTTGAACTACCTGGAATTTTAATAGACCATTTAACTGTACCATCTGATATCTCACTATATTTTTTAGCAGGACCATTATAATAATAATCTATTGGCCATGTAAGATTTATAGATGTTCCTGTTAATGCATGATTAAAATCTGACCAATATGTATATGGAGAACCATTATAAGAACTTCTAGTAGGCGAAACAACAGTTTGATTGCTATAAGAACTTGCACAAAACCATAAATTTTCCATATGATCGTATAATATATAATCACTTGGATATAAAACCATATTGGAAACATCGTTTGTTGTTTCCCAAGTTCCATCAAGTTTTAAAAGAGCTTTATGCCATGTTGGATAATTTGAAGTTTTAAGATATGTATGATGTATAACTAAACCAGGAAGTGGCCAATTACTTAAATCTACATCATCTCTTTTTAATTTACATCTTAAATATTTGTATTGGTAGCCAGCACTAAGTTTAAAAGCATCTGTTGTTCCGTTATAATTTTTCCATGAACCTGGACCCCAACCAACTTGAATATTTTTATTTGTATATGGACCCCATAATGGTGGTGTCCATGGTAAATCTAACTTATACCATGCAAAATCTGTACTTGTTGTATATGGTTGGTTATCTGAACCTCTCCATGCTTCAAAATCAAATATATATTCACCTGAACCAGATTTAAAACCAGTATCTAAAAATATTACATCAGCAAATTGTTCATATTCATCAAACGTAGATCCTTTATGTCCAAGTGGAGAATATAATACAGCTCCACATTCACATGTTTTCCATTGACTATAATTGATTTGTTTTCCTTGTGCTGGTCTTTCTTCATATAAAGAAACTAATTGGTTTTCTTGTTCTAATTTATAATAAGGACAATCTATTTGATGATCTATATGTTTTATATTAATATCATTTATTCCAGAAACTGGATCTGTCCAAATAAATGTCGAAGGTTCTCCAGGTATACATAAGATAGAAAGACTTGATTGTATAATTCCTGTTGTGTTGGTTGTATATGTTGTATTTTGATAATTTGTAATTGGTTTACCTGAAAGAAATGCACATTCTACAGCATTGCCATTTTGACTATCTAATTTATATATGATATCAGAATCAAATAATCCATATCCAGCTCTTCCATATGGAATATATAAATCAGAAACATATACTGTATTACAAAAATTAGAAGATATATTATAACTAATAGTATTTTCTGCATCATATCTACCTAATGGCCAATATATATAATTCTGTCCACTTTTAATAGGAATATCTGTTTTTAACATTTTATATAACCAAAATTCTTTTTCTTCTCCAGTATAAAGAGAATTTGGGGTTAAATCATGTACACTATCTGGATTAGTAGTAATTCTAACCATTATTTTATCAGCGGTATCATATCCTGTAGTAGCATATGCGCTACAATGAATTAAATTTGTATCTTGTATAAAAATTGATTCTATTGAAGAAATATTATTTGTATTTGACCAATATGCATTTTGTAATGACTCATTTAAATCTTCTGGAAGATAGACTGAATTTTCATAGAGATTTGATGTTTGAGGACCTGTCCATTGTAGACCATTACCAGATAATCCTATACCAGGAAATGGAAATTTTAAATATGTTATTCCATCTTTAATTAAAAAACAAGACATAGATTGTGTTGTTGTATTATATGTCTTTTTTCTTAACCATGCTCCTGTAATACCATTCGTTGTAGTTACAAAAATTTTATCAGCACTTTTATAATCATAACCACCAGTAGCTCCATTAATAATTAAATCTGTTGCAGAAAGATGAATTGGATCTATAGTAGTATACGGATATATTTTTGATTCTTCAAGAATTTCACCACTAGGCCAATAAAACCAATTATTGTTTGTGGCCATTGGATAATTAAATTCTTTTTGCCATAATTTATAATATCCACCAGAAATTATATATTGAGATTCACCTAAATATTTTTTTGATAAATCAATTCGTATATTATCAATTAATGTACCTGTATCAATATCAAATGCTGATATCGGAAGGGCTGAAATGTTATTTACCCCATAAGAACAAAGTGTATCCATTAACGTCCACATTAAAGGATTCTCTGCACAAAGATAATTTGTACCTGTTCCAAATAACCAATCAAAAGAAGATTGTGAAATTCCTAAAGTATCTTCATAATATGAAATATTATCTGAACCAGTTATATTAAAATAAGTAGACACTGGTAAATATGGACTATGATCAAAATAAGATGTATTGTCATACAATTCTTCTATTGATATAGAAAAATTCTTATTTACTGAAGAAAGTTCTGGGAATGTATCCCATGCTGTTGACTCTGGAACATTTAAAACATATTGTCTTTGTGTAAATGCTTTTAATAGATATTCATAAAAAAGTTTTTCTATGGCATTGTTTGATCCAGCCATATTATATTTAAGTTTTGCACGAGAAATAGACTGACGTTTATTAATTAAATAAATACATATTTCTTTTAATTTTTGGGCAAATATTGGAATAGCTTCATCAATATCTAAATCATTTGTAAAATCTAATTCTTCAGTCCATCCTTTTTCAGATGATTGACTAATTTGAAATCTGATATCTAATTCTTTAAGAAAATTAATATAATCTGTTTTAAGTTTATTTACCAAAGTTGTTGAAGTTATATTATCATTATACCATTGATTAAGATATTGAAGATACTGTTGGTAACTAATCGAAGGTGTTAGATTGATGTGTCTTTTTGACCAATCTTTATAATTATATGGATTAGTTGCATCTCCTGGAATTCTTTCAGAAGTTAATCCTTCAACCAAAGAATTGACATATGCTTCCTTAGATGCATATTCAACAGAATTATCTGTCGCATTCGTGAAACGAGCTATAGTTTTACTCACTTATATTACCTTATTTTAATATTCTTTTATTCTTATATAAATATTTAATATTTCGGTCTAAATTATTGAATATTTATAGAAAGACAGTAATATTAATAAGTAAGACCACCAAATATATTAAGTCTTAAATTATAATTTAGTATTTCTTCAAGAATACCACCTGGACCGTACCATGCTGCTATTGAAGATTCTGATTCGTTTAATGTTGTATATTTAGAATCCCAATCTATCACACCTTCTACTTGTACTCCACAAATTGTTGGAATATATTCAAAATATAGATATTCATCACTTTGAATTGTAGAAAATGTAGACCCTGGTGGAATAGATGTTAATTCGTATGTTTCTGTTGATTTATTTTGTTGAATCAAAAAATCTCCACCAACTAATTCAGCAGTAAGAAAATTACCAATATTTGTATGGTTATGAGAACACCAAGGACAAATTGATTTTGTGTTTGGATTAATATTTTGATTACAACCACATCGTGCACCCCAAAGTTTACTATGAGCAATAGAAAAAAGATTCATATAATTTTTAATATCTGGAGGGTATGAAAAATTATAATTATCAATAGGAACATCTAATTCATTTGATAATGAATAAAGTTGATCAATTCCACATTCATCAACATCCATATGATTTTTTGTAAAATTAGCTGTTCGTTCATATGCTTGTCTTAAAATTGATTTAGACGACAATGAAGCATTTCCAGCCATAGAATTTAAATATAAATCAAACAATTGAGGATTATCTCTTAAATGTTGTGGAAGCATATATTCTTTTAATGTATTTACCGGACTCCAACTATCGTTAAATTTACGAATATCATATTCTTCATTAAATCTCTTAATTAAAAATTCATTGCTTACACCAGATATATAAGAATAATTTGTAGTTGTTGGATAATAAGGATAATATTTTTGTAACCATCTATATCCAGTCCAATCACCAAATGCTTGTGCTGATTGAAACCATTCATTTGATTCAGATACATGTGATTCATTAAAAAATGCTAAATTATTATCTGGTCTAATTTTAAATGAAGTAAATGTCTGTTGATCATAATTTGTAGTATCTGCCGAAACAACATATACTCTATTTTCTAATGAATTAATAATCCAAATTCTGTTTTTAGCATCACAAGCAATACCTTGCAAAGTTTCGTTATACTCAAGTGAGAAAATATCATAATCTGTATAAAAATCCCCACTAGCATAAGAAACAAATTCAGTAGCTGATACTATAAAAGTTGTTATATCTCCACCCGAAGTTATATGACCAACACTATGATATCCAAATGTAAACCAAACTCCAAGACTTCTATCCATGGTAATGTAATCTGGGTGATCAAATCCACCATATGAACTTAATAAAATTCCATCAGATCCCCATAATTGTACAGAGCCAGGAAGAATTGTACCATTTCTCCAATAATTCCATGCATCTACCGATGATATAGCTTCATAAGAATTTGTAACCCAACAAGCATTTCTAATTGGATCAACAATCACATCTTGTGGTTGAGCACATAATGGTAATGAACACGATAACAACTGAACACCATTTGTATTGTATTTTATTAATGCACTTTCTATAAAATTTTCATATGCTACCCAAATATTATTTAATGTATCTGTATCAACTCCAACAGGTCTATATCTAATATCATCTCCACCAACAATTTCATTAGGATCATAACCATTTGGAACAGCAACAATATTTGTAAAATCTCCATTATAATCAAATTTAATAGTTGAGGATGAACCATATAAAGTAACCCATAAATTACTATTACCATCTAAAGCTATGCCCATAGGAGAGCAACCAGACGGTTCTATACGTGTCTTAAGAAGTAAACTACCATCTACTTGAAACTTTAAAAGATAATCTTGTTCTGGATCAACAGCCCAAACATCATAACATTTATTAACAGCTATTCCATATATACCACCAAATCCAGATAAATCCATATTATCAGAATAATAATCTTTCCAACTACCATCATCTCCAATATAAGGAACATCGTATATTACAATTTCTGCAGATGGAATTAAAGACATAGAAACACTAGATAATGATGTTCCTGATAAACCAGGTGGAATTAATGGATAAGTTTCAACAGTATATCCTGGATAATAAATCCTGTTAATTGTTTTGTTATTTGGATTTGAAACCCAAACAAATGGACTATTACGCCATACTAAATCATATTCTGCAGAAACAGCAGCAATAATAGAAGCTCCATAACCACTAATAGACGGATAAAATGTTAGATTAAAACTCGAAATTAAAATTGAATCTGTACCTGCTATTGAATCTGGCCAACCAGAAACTATAATTGTAAAAGTATTTGTAGATGAAATAAAATTTGAATATGTGTGTGTTATAAATTCATTGGCTGAACTCTGTAAATATGTAGTTTGATAATTTAAATCCCAAGCCCATGAAGAAGTTCTGTAATCCATTTGATCAGCCGAAAAATGTATAGTAGTTGGATTTGATGCCCCAATATAATCCATATATTTAGCTTGTTCTGAACCAACAACAGATGGAATAGAAGATACACCATAAACAAATGGAACTATATGAACATCTGATACTGGAATAACATCAGAAATACAATAACCACCCTTTCTAATATCATATGTATCAGTTGCGGTAAAATATGTCGCTGTAGGAGACCAAACTTGAGAAGATGTATGTGATGTAGGGATTTTAACATCTTGAGAATCAAGTGGCCAAATATAACGTTCAATTGGATATTTTAATCCTATACTATTTGTTGCTGGATATGAAAATATTAAAGGTTCTAGATTTGCATAATAAGAATTTGAACAAACATCATCTGCATATAGATTACCATGAACAGTTATTATATGTGGAACATGAACACCTACCCATTTCGGACTAGTAATATAACCAGATTCTCCTGATAAAGCATTTCTTGTAACTTTTAATTTACCTGGAACTTGAGCATTAATAGAATAATCTAAATATGCAACTGATCGACTATTTGCATAAGATGGTTCATATTGTTTAGTATTATCTGCACTCAATTCATATGCACTAGTCATAAGGGTGGCTATTAATAATACATATTCATTCTGAGCAGTTGGCATATCATCTGTATAATAAAATGAAGCTTCTCCAGTTACACCAATAAATTCATTGCTACTATTATAAATCGCTTTATCAGTGGTTTGTAAATAATCTATTTTATTACCACTTAAATCAGTAAAATGCCATTGTGGACATAAAATACTCCAACGATTTCTACTTTCTTGCCACGGAGATGAATTCGAATGTTTAGAATAAAGTTTTATTTGATGTCCTGGTAAATTTGTTTCATAATCGGTATAATCTGGATTTCTTGCTAACCAATCAATATCAAATGCTGACATATAAATAGTAAAAGCTTGTGGACTAGGAAATGTGGCCTCTGCAGGAGCAGATCTTGCACCAAAACGAATTGTTGTGTTGTTGGACATGTATAATATACTTTCCTTTATAAATATTTAATATATTGGACTAAAATTATCAAATATTATAACATTCTAGACTAAATATTTAAAAACCTAAACCAATAAGGAATATTTTATATGGCTAATCTATCTACAAATATTGATGTTATTATACCTACTGGAGTTATACTTCCATTCGCCGGAACAACATCTTATGCTCTTCCAGATGGATATGCTTATTGTAATGGTGCTAGTTTATCAACAACAGCACAACCTAAATTATTTGCTACTATTGGATATACATATGGCGGAAGTGGTGGTAACTTTTCTCTTCCAAATTTAAACACTGCTAGTGGGCCATTTATTCGTGGAGGAACAGGTCCATCTGGTAGTTCTATAATAGCTGATAGTACTAAAATTTCTTCATTAACATCATCTGCTGGATCAGCACACCAACATGTGAATACTGTTGGAATAACAAATGCTGGACAATCAGCAGATCATACACATGGTAATACAGGTGGAGAATCAGGAAATCATAGTCATACTATATCTGGTAATGGAGCACATACTACTACTGCAGCCACACGTTATTATAGTTCTGGACCACATTTACACACTATACAATATAGAACCTTTGGTGGAATAGCTCCTGCTCCTGGAGATGGTATAGCATATAACACTGGAGGTTCTTGGTCAACTGCATTTATGAACGGAATGGATGGAGAACATGTACATTTAATTGATGTTACAGGAACTGGAACTCATTTACACGCCAATAGTGATCAAACTGTTGGTCATACCCATGCAGTCTCTGGAGGAGTTTCGGTTGGTCATACCCATGCAAACACAGTTTCAATTACTAACGTAAATGAAAGTTCTCATACACATACAATTGCGAATGCTGTAGCTGAAACAGCTCCAGTTCATATGGTTATGCAATATATTATTAAACTATAAAGTTTAATATTCGATAGATTCAAAGACTTTTATTTCGGAACTTACATTAATTTGATTTAAAAATGCTGAAGAATTATATAAATAAGGAAATTTAAAGTTAGCTAATTTAACATTACTTTGAATTGTATTATTATCTAAATCAGAATATATAGAATTCCACAATCTAAATGATAATCCATTATATTTAACATTAATATTATCTTTTCTTCTTGTATACATAGTTTTAACACCATCTACTGCAAGTATTTTAGCAGTCATATTATCTATATCAATTGTTTGTCCTAAGTTAGAATTTACTCTCGCAAAATATCCAGTAACTATAGTATTAATATCTGCTTTTATAGCGTTGTTATCTCTTCTAGAATATTCATCTTTTAAAATAATCAATTCACTTTGAGTTATAGAATCATCTATAGTTTCATTTACCACATCAGAATTCTCTATACATAATGCACAAGACATATATATAGGATCAATTACAATCAACTCTGATGTAAGTGTTTTTGAATCATAAACTCCATTCATTATTAATTCTTTTTGAGCAGGTGAAAGATAAATTAATTCTGTAGTTCCTAATGCAGATTTTTTAGGAACGGCAATAATATAAATATTATTAAAATTACATGCATCCGAAAATTGAACTTGACTATATAGAACGTTAGCAGCATTACTAGGACTTGCAATTCCAAGATCATGATAATATTTCATAATATTACTAATGTAATCCCAATTATTAAATACTTTAATATCATGGATCATATTAGAATAGTTCGTTTTTATATAAGTTTCATAATCACCAGATGTTACTAATCTATATTGACTTCTGAATGTTTTTGGAGAATTAATTTTAATATCATCAACAGTTTCTTCTTCAGAAAAATAAGTTGAAATTCTAGTATTATCAAAAGAAAGTGTTGCATAAGATGCATCTGGTAATAAAGTTAATTCTGGTTCTACAGTTGCATTAAATATTTCTGTAAATTGAGGAGTTGTATATCTAGTTAAAGACATTCCTTTTAAAGATCCAACACCTACTTCAGTTCCAGTTCCATCTGAACGAAGATAATAAACAGCAACTGAATCTCCAGCATTTAATTTTACACAATTAATATCATCTCCAAATTTAATTTCATAATTTTTATTTTCATTATATCTAATTTCAAACATTTTATCTGTTGCTTTGTTTAAATATAATGATGGTGTTCTTTCATATTTTTCCCATACTCCACTTTTTTTAACATAAACATCAACATTAAAATGATCAATTTTAACATTTTCACCAGGAGTTAAATAAAGAACTTCAAAATCCTGTCCAATAGCAGTGTATACTGGATATTCTATATATTTTCCTTCATAAAGAAGTTTTGTATTTGAAATATTAGTGAACACTTCTTGTCCAGCAATTGTTTTTGAAAATGTAATATTTTCATTAAAACTATATGTAGAATTTCCTAATGTAATAAAAGAATACTTTGGTATTGTATATAAACCAATTGGAAGAAAAGATGAACCTGTCATTATAAATGGTAATACTGATGTTTGTTTACCTATAGGACTATAACCAAGTAACTTTGTAATACGAGATATATTTTCATAGATAGAAGCATCAGAAAACATTGTTTCTGAAGAAGTTTTATTTAAATAATATAAAAGTTCATCAATAGTATAAGAAAATATATCAATTAAAGCTGATATATTTGAACCCTCATAATTAGCATCTATAAAAACCCCTTGTTCAGTCATTCTATCTTTAATATACTGTTTTAAAGTTAAAGAGCTAATAGGAAGATAATTATCATTTTTTATTATAGTATTTATTGCCATATTTTATACCTTTATAAATTCTGTGAATCAAGAGCTTTTAACTTTTTAATTAAGTTGAAGTTTTTAGAAAGTAATGGGATACTTAGATTCATATCAATTATGTATTCTTGAGCATCTGTTACTGCATAAACTATAACATTTGTAACTGTTACTCTTGGTTCAAAATCATTAATAGCTTTTTGCACAGCTAATCCAATTTGTTGAGCGAAAGCTTCAGAAACTTGTTCAAATAAATATTTAGATAAATTACACCCAAAATTTGGAATAAGAAAACGTTCACCAGGTTGAGTAAGCATAATGTTTGCTAAAGAATTTGAAATTGCTTGATCGTCATAATCCACTAAAATATCACGACCTTTTGTTCCATCAGCTCTAACTATAACCATATCTTTAATATCTAAATGTAAATCTTCAAAATAATGTTTAGTTATCTGGTTCTTATCAGTATCTTTATATTGTGTGAAATTCAAGCTAGCCATTTTATTAAATCCTACGAAATTAATACATTAGTTTGAAATATTTATTCATTTGGAATATCTTTTATGGTAAATAGTTAAAAAGAAAGGAGAATATTATGGATGGTGGTATATTATCATTAGTAACTGGGGCATATGATCTCGTAAAATCACTTGGGATGGGAATAATTAATTTATTATCCGAAGGAAAAGTTGATGTCGATAAATTAAACGAAGAAAAGTTTAAATATGAATTAGCTGTTAAAAATCTCGATAATGTAATTTCCCAGGCAGAAATTGGATTAACTGAAAAAATAATGGTAAACGCCCGTTGGACATATCCAATGACAATGATTACTGGTTGTTCTATCGTACTAATGTGTTTATTTAATATAGTATGTTTAACGTTCGGATTTAATAAATTTAATATAGATCTATTTACTGAATCATTTTTAGTTCTTATTGGAATGTTTATATTATGTGCTACTGGTTCTATAAAACTATTAATAAAAATTGTTGAAATAATACTAGAAAAATGGAACAAAAAATACATAATTCCAAAAGAAACCAATATATTTGTTGAAAAAAGTGGTAAATAATTATAGATAGTAAAAACAATAAAGGAGAAAACTATGAAATTTGATTTTGTTGCATTGATTAAATCGAAGATTTTTTGGGCAAATGCTATTGGTGTTGTACTTGCATTATGTGGATTGTTAGGTGTAACCCCTGAAATGACTGGAAAAACTGCAGAATATACTGGTGTATTAATTAATATCGTAACTATTATTCTTCGTATGTTCAGCACATCTGGTGGTGGAACTCAAATTTTATCCATCAAGAAATAATTAACAAGAAAGAAATAACAAATTAAATAAAAAGGCTTGAAGAAATTCAAGCCTTTTTTGTTTTAATTTAAAGAAAAAATGATAAATATTTAAAAAGCACCAACTAATGGAGATACAACTATGACTTCTTGTAAATTTAAAACTCTTTGTGAGAATCACATCAGACGATTTCAATCAAACGGATTTCTTGCTGGTGACTATATTCGCATTAAGCCCAACGCATTGAACCATCCTGAACTTAAAGATAAAGCAGAGAACTATGTTAAATTGATACAGAGTATGCAAAATTCTGATTTAAACTTAAAAATCACAGCATTAAAGACTGATAGACCGTCGAATTCTGGTATAGTTGGTGGTGCGGATTCTCCTGGTAAATTTTATGCTGATGTTGTGACAGAGATTAATCCTGGTGGTTGGTCCAATCCTGTAACGCTACCAATTGAAGTTCTTGTACTCCAAAACGAAGGTGGATTATATCCTCCTATACCAGATTCTCTTATCCGTAAGAATCCTGAAAATATAATTCGTCAAGCTGATGAATTTCAACGTACAAAAGACAATACACTTAAAGGTGATCCATTAACTAGAATAAACGTTCAACTAGATCATGCTCCTTCATATGATGATACAAAAATTTCAGGTGGTAAACTTCCTATTAAAAAAGAATCAATAGATACACATGAAAATAAAAGTCTTTCAAATTTATATGTTGAAGATGTATTTAATAAAATTCAATTAGTTGAAAGTGCCCAATCTAAACAAAACCCCAATGTGGTTACAGATGATTTATCTAATGTCTATGAACAATTTATCAGAAAAAATAAATAACTTATAAACAAATATTAAAAATAAAGGATATTATAATGCCAACTGAAGATAATATGCAATCCCTTCGTAATGATATGGATTCACAAACAATTCATAATATTGAACGTAATCATCATGACGATGCAGTTATAATTCGTCACGATGAACGTATAAAAAATCTTGAAATTAATTGGAATAGTGTAAAAAAATTAATAGAATTACAAACTCAAGAACTTTCTCGTTTATCTAGTTTTCAAATTGGTAATGAAAGTAAATTATTAGAAATGTTTAAACAAGTCAATGCAACACAAGAACGTATGTCAAAAGATTTATGGGGTAACGGAAGAAAAGGATTGATAGAAAACTTTGCATTACTCTCAGAACGCACAGAAGATAGAAAATTAACACACGATAAAGATATTAATGATCTAAAAGAATCACAATGTAAAGATATAAAAAGAATAGATAATGTATTGTGGTTTGTTGGTACTACATCCATATTATCTATGTTAGCTATTATTGGATTTTTTGGTTCTATATTTTTTACAAATCTCTATGAAAATAAAAACAAAACCACTAAAGATGTTGTTAATTTTGAATTAAAAACAAAGTAACTAATTGTTCCTAAAGGCATGTGTATGCATGTTCTAATTTCAGATGATTGTATTGTAAAACAAGCTCTTATTAAAGAAATATTAAAAGAACTTGGACATACTTATGAAGTTGTTAATAATGGTAATGAAGCTATTAAAAAATTAGAAATTAATTATTATGATATAGTTCTAATGGATACTAATATGCCTGAAATGGACGGAATAGAAGCAACTTCAATAATTCGAAATATTCATTCTAAAGTTATTAATCATAAGATCCCAATAATTAATATTTCATCACAATCTAAACAACATTATTTAGATTACAGTTTAAAAGTTGGAATGAATGATTATTTAGGTGAAAGTATAAGTACAGAATCTCTAAAAAATTCTATAGCTAAAGTTATTCTATTATAGTATATTTTTTAAATTCATTTCCAGTTGCCCAATACCAAAACACTCCTTGACTTATGATCATTAAAAATATTAAACCCCAATAACTCCATGTTGGAGGATAAATCGTAATATAATCAAATTTATGCCAATCTTTGATATTGTAATTTCTTCGGACTTCTTTTTCTATATTTGGTATTATACTTGAATCTATTTTATTATCAAGAAAAATAGTTTCGAGATTTCTTTTAACTATTTCCTTTTCAGTCCATCCGAAGCAAAACACCCAATCTGCTTTATCGTTTTTTTGTCCACCATAACAGATTACTAAATCATTCTTTTTACCACCAATCCATTTAGATTGTTGCCATTTTGCTATAGAAGAATCTTTATTTCCAAAATATACTATAATAATATTCACATGTTTTAAAGGTCCTAATCTTGAATTCATTCTATCAAATTCCAATAAATTAATAGGAATATTACCTAATAGTCTATCTGATTTAAGCCAATCTTCATTTGGTGGATATTTATAGACTGGAATGTTTTTGGGAACTTTAGCAAACGAAAAAACACTTGGAGCCGCTTTTATTTTGTTTTTCCAAACACGTAGGGATGTTACTGGATAAACATATTTAGTTTTGTTATATGTAACATAAATATTTGGATCACCAGAACTAAAACCACTTTTATAAGGACGCTCTGTGGTCAAGTCTTTGAAATTTGTTGACACTTCTTTAAAAAAACTTTCTGAAATTTCATTTTCGTCTTCCAATGTGGTTTCGGCTTGCCAGTTTTCAGAATGTGTTCTATATCGTGTTTCCATATGCGAATGTGTTTTTCCCTTGCTATCTGTGGTAGTTACAGTTACTGTATACCTTTCAACCCACCTTGGATAATGCACGGCTCTTGATATTTGACCAGAAAGAGTTTGAATATCTCTGGTCATGCCGTAAATAGAAGTAATATGAACTATACCAGAAAACAGGAAGGCAATAATAGTAGCACCAAACCATTCAAACCAAGTAATTTCTTTATTACATATATAAAGTATAATTCCAATAATAGCTGGAATTAAAGCTATTAAATAAAGAAATATCATAATTAATCAATCTATATAAATATATTTTTTACTTGAAATTAATTTATAATCTTCAATAAAATCAACATAATACATTTCCCTTATTGAATACTTTGGAAAATCACTAGTTTTTCTATAAGCTAAATCTTCAAAAGTTCCTAATTCTATAAACTTAATATTTTTTGGTGTAAAATATTCACAAAATTCATCATTAAGCAAAGCAATTTCTGTATCATCTGAATGTAGTTCTAATAATTTTATTAATTCTTTTTTAGTCATTTTTTAACACTCTATACTTTATTTAGCAATAAACGGCAATCATGAGCAACTTTCTTTAGTTCATCGGCTTGTTTGTCAAAACAAACCGAAGCTTCGGCATAATTGTGTTTTGGTCCGCACATAGCATTTGCTGCTTCACGAGATTGTTCTTCACAATAATCTAACCTACGGAATATTTCACCAACAATTCGTTCTCGTTCTTTTTTCTTCATAGTATTGGTTATTTCTTTTCGTTTTTGTTACCAAAAACCGAAGTATCATCATCCTTACCAGTCTTAAAAGTTTCTTCTGTTATTGTAGATATAATAATAGGTATTTCAACCTCTTTGAATCCCATTATTCTTAACATAATATTAGAAGGAAATCTCTGTAACATTAAATTATATTCCCTTTGTAAATCAATAAGTTCAGTTTGTCTCATTGTCCAAGCATCTCTAGAAGAAACAATAATATTCTGAAGATTTTTAAATGTAGAAATGTCAACATTTGGAATACTTTCAGAAATCCATTTCATAATTAATTTCCCATCATCTCCATTGCCACTCCTTGCTTTTGCGTAGCCATTAAATATATTTGCAAGAGCTTCCATTTGTACTGTAGAAACTTGTGCAACTTGACAAATCTTCTTTTTCATATTATCAAATTCATTCTTATTAGCTTCAATTTTAGCAGTTATAGTAACTGTAAGAGTTTTCGCACCATTATATACTCCTATAAAACTCGAACCCATAATAGTAATTACTAACACAATAATGCTTACAATCCCCAATCCAACAATTAATCCTTTTGACATAACATTTCTCCTTTTTTGTTAAAAACTATCGCTTGTTTTGGACATCATATCTATCATTTTTATAAAAGCTACTAAAGATCCAAAAATTCTAACTCTAATTTGTTTTTTAGTTTTAATAAAATCAAAATTCTTAATAAGAAATTCCATTATATCTGTTGTTAATTTCCATGGTTTAAGTTCATTAGGTGTTAAAAATATCACATTAATCCGATCAACTCCAATTTTAAGATATTCTCCACTATTATATTTTGCTGGTGTTCCAGTAAGATGATAAAGATCTTTTACCTGTTCAACTTCTTTTCTAAACATAAATGGAACACATATATCATAATCAGAAAATTCATGTATTTTTGTTCCAAACCAATGACAAGATCCTGTTGTAAAAATATCTGGAGATATAGCTAGAAGCTTTTTCATTACTTCTTTACGTAATAGAACTAACATAGTTTCGTTCAGTTCTTTTTCCGCTTCTTCGTTTGTTAATATTTCGTTTGTATCCTTCATTTTAATACCTCAGAAATTTCAATTAAAGAAGCAAAGCAATTAATTTCTTTATCTAATACAGTTTGATGCCTAAATAAAGCTTCAGATAAAATTAACATAATTCTTTTTTTCTTATTAAGATCAATGTTTTCCTCTTTATAAAAAATTTCAAATAATTCTTTTAGTAAACTATGAAAATCATTAACAAACAGTATTTCGTTTTCTATAATAAATTTCCTAATTTTAATTATATCTTCTTGTGAGTTTAATTTATTAAATATGTCTTTGACAATTGAGGATGAAGTATGTAAATCTTTAGGTATATTTAGAATACCATTAATAGAATATTTTTGAAGTTCATTAATTATAGATCTTAAATCCGGATAATTAACTTTAATTAAGTTTATTAAGCGTTCTTTTTGTCCATTCTCTACCTTAATATCTTCGGCTTTAATAATGCTTACGCATCGTTTTATACATCCATCCAACGGAGGAATTAACTCAAACTGTAAACAACGAGATTGTATTGGACCAATTAATCTATTATAATAATTTCCTGTTAATATAAACCTTGAATTATCAGAAAATTCTTCCATAATATTGCGTAATCCAGCTTGAGCACCTGCTGTAAGAAAATCAGCCTCATCAAAAATAACAACTTTTAATTTATTATCAATTGACATCGTTGAAACAAAATTTGATATTTTGTTTCGCATTGTATCTATACCATTTTCTGAACTAGCATTTATATACAAATATTGGCAATCTAATAATTCACGAACTGTAATCTTTGCTAAAGAAGACTTACCACTACCTTGTACCCCGCAAAGTAATAAGTGTGGAATTTCTTGTTTTGTTTTTATATCTTCAAAAAACTTCCTATTTTCTGGAGATAAAATTAGATCGACTAATTTTAAAGGACGGTATTTTTCCACCCAAAGATTTTCAAACATAATTAATCTTTTCTTTATGGAATTTTATATACGGCAGGTGTTATTAATTTTTTAGTTCCGCAAGTCAAACAAACATCATATTGATCATCCGAAATTTTCTTAAATTTAAATCTTTTACCTTCGTCGTTTGTTTGATCTACAATATGAGACCAAATGAATTTGGCCCCACAATATGAACATTTTTCTAGTTCCGCATAAACATCGAATTCGCTTAAATGTCCATTAGCACAAAGTACTTGATTATATCCTTCAAAACTCATATTATATTCCTTTATTTTACTATTATAGTGAAAATTTAAGAAATATTAACAAATTATTTCTTCTTTCTGTATGGGCGAATTGGCCATAAAGGACATATAACAGAAGTACAAGTTT
>Ga0265297_10004288_pt1 | contig 23610 bp, 18 predicted proteins | sample Munlanlwell13791_FD_192502 | JGI IMG/M metagenome (GOLD analysis project Ga0265297, IMG submission 192502) | Leachate microbial communities from a municipal landfill in Southern Ontario, Canada - Leachate well 137-91 | ecosystem: Engineered > Solid waste > Landfill > Unclassified | place... | reverse complement strand
ACGTTGGTCGCTGCTGCTTCACCGACATTGCTGATAGAGACCGTAAAGCCTTTCCCACCCGAAATACTGATGGTTAATGCCGGCTCGGGTGTGCCTGAGGGTATGTGTTTGAATACTCCACCGGTTGTCTCATCGTCGTTGAAGGTACCAGCCCAACCAATCCTTCCTTCGACCCAGGAGGTTCCAAATAACTGAATGTCATATATTTCCTCCCAGGTTGTCCAGCTATGACCACCATCGAGACTATACGAAGCACCCCGGTATGCGGTTGATGAGGAACTGACACCGGTACTGACATACATGTTTTCCGTACCAGGGACATAATCAAAATCAGCAGCGTAACAGGTCCCACTTTGGGAAAACACCGTCCAGGTCTCTCCTCCATCAGAGGTTTCTGCTAAGGCCGCTATTTCAAAATTCTTGTCCATCGCAAGTCCATGTAAGGCATCCTTGAAACGGATGTCGACATACGCGCCAACATCGGGAAAGATCACATCAGAAACAGTCCAGTGATATCCTTTATCTATGGATTTAAAGACGCGGCCCCCGTTGGTTTGATCTTGCGTTCCGAACCAGACCGTATCGCCGATAACATCATAGTATCCGACGACTCCGTACTCTATGGAGGATGAGGGTGCTGGTATGTTCTCTGTCGGGACTCGGACCCAGGTGTCTCCCCCATCAGTCGTTGTATAGATTTGGAAATATCCATCAACAGGGTCTCCCATGCACCATCCGTCATTTTCGTTCCAGAAATGGACACAGTTGGGGAATCCCCCGGTGAAATCCGCGGTGGTTTGCTGAGCCCAGGTGACCCCGCCATCTGATGTTTTCCAGATACCTTGCGGTGTTCCTGAATGGATAGGAACCCATGCGGTCATGTCATCCAACGCAAAAATCATAGCGGTGTCTCCGTCAGTTGGTGCTCCATCGATTACATCAGCTTCCCACAGTTCCCCACCGTTGATGGTCCTAGTAAACTCTTGCACCGGTGCTTGGGCTACGCTTCCGTCATAGCCGACCGCCCAGCAGATATTTTCATCGACAGCATGCATGTAGTGAATACCGCGGGAAGCCTCCCAAAAACCTGAGGCTTGTTCTATCCATTCGGCGTTCCTTGGAAAAGTAGGATTTGTTTGCCTTTCTGTGTATTGTCTTGAATTTTCCGTCATTGCTGTTGCCGGCACAACAAATGCCAAGACAATAGCGAGGATCACGCTAGCTTTAAAAAATATCTTTATGTTCTTTATAACGTTCATAGGTTTTCCCCTTATGAAACACCATAGAGGTCTTTTTATTTAAATGTTTGGAGATGATTTCAGAGACTCAAGATATGGGAGTCTGATCGTCCGGGAACAAAATAATGCTGCAGCAATACAACATGCTATTCTATTCAGGTTCTAGGAGCTGAAAAACAAGAAACAGTGGGTAGATAGTTATTCAAATAGGTTTCAAACCTCTGATTTGTTAAAAAAATACGTCCCTAACCCCATGATGACGATACATAAAACCAGGATTATCCCAAGGTCGACTAACGGATGTAGGACATTATTCACACCAGTCAAGCTCCCTCGTATCCCATCGATCATATAAAACAACGGGTTGCCATAGGAAAGGATCTGTAACCATCCTGGCAAGGATTCGTTCACCGGGTAAAACGCAGAGGAGAGAAACATCAACGGCATCAGAATCAGGCTCATAATCGACTGGAACCCTTCGAAATCCCGCATTTTTGAGGCAAGGATCAGGCCAAACCCGACCGCGGTGAAGGACAGCAACACCATGATGAGAATCGTGAGCAACAACCCTTGAAGGTTCACAATCGGTACACCCATGGCAAGAGCGATAAACATAATGATAAACCCTTGAAACAACGCGACGGTCGCTCCCCCGACGGTCCTGCCGATGACAATGGACAACCTGCTGACTGGTGCCACCAGCACCTCCTGCAGGAACCCAGATTGCCGATCCCACAGGACGGACACCCCAGTAAACATCGAGGATAACAGGATCGTCATCGCGATTAGCCCTGGAGCAAGGAAATTGATGTACGGTCCTTGCATGCCGGGAAACACCGCGATGTTAAACCCAAAACCAAGGATGAAGAGAAAGAACAGCGGTTGGAGAATTGTGGAAAGCACCCTGCTTTTCGCACGGAAAAACCGTTTCATTTGTCGAAGCCAGAGCATGTAGACAGCCTGAAGGTCCTTCTGATTCATCAGGGTCGTCGCCTCCAGTGGAATCCAGCTGGTCTTGTAGCTTGACTCTGAGAGGTCTCCGGGTTCTGCTCCCGCATACTCCGTCCGGTGTAGTAGAGAAACACATCATCTAGGGTGGGTTTCCGCACATCGATCGAAGAGATCGAGACCGGTATGGTGCGTGCGATCTCAAAGATGGTTGGTATTTTTTCTTCCCCCCGCTGGACACCAACGGTCAGGAACGTCTCATGAGGGGTGATGTTGTTGACCCAGGGTTCCTGCTCCAGTCGTTGCTGTAATTGTCCGCTATCGGAACATGCTATTGTAATTACATCATGGCCAACGGACTTCTTCAGCGTATCAACGGTGTCGATCACCAGTATCTTGCCCTGATCAATGATCCCGATGCGATCGCATAAGAAATCAGCTTCATCCATGTAATGCGTTGTTAAAAAAATCGTTGTGTTCTCTTCTTTGTTTAATTGTTTGATATACTCCCAGATTGCCCGGCGTGTCTGTGCATCGAGGCCTAACGTTGGTTCATCTAAGAACAGCACGGTGGGAGAATGCATCAGGCCTCTGGCGATCTCTAACCGTCGTTTCATCCCCCCGGAGTAATGTTTCACTACGATATCCTTCTTTCCGAGTAAATCAACAAGAGTGAGTACCTCTGTGATCCGTTTTTTCCTGGTTTCCTGGGTCAAACCGTACATCCGTGCATGAAAATCAAGGTTCTCTCTGCCGGTCAGTTCCGTGTCCAATGCAGGTTCTTGGAAGACAATCCCGATGTTTTCCCGTACGTTTGCCCGCTGTTTTAGGATATCAAACCCTGCGATGGTGGCGGAACCCTCGCTTGGGTACAACAAGGTCGTCAACATTTTAATTGTCGTGGTTTTTCCTGCGCCGTTGGGGCCAAGAAATCCAAAGATTTCCCCTTTTTTTACGGAAAACTGTATATGATCGACCGCGGTGAATCCATCGAATGTTTTGGTAAGGTTCGTAGTTTCAATGATAGTCATACATATTCCTTATTCTGATGGGGTGACCAATCTCCTGTGTTTTATTAAACTATCTTTTTTTTACTACCGCAAAATAATTATCAGCGCCTCGTTTCGAATGGATTCTGACTGCATCGAACCGCTCGATAGTCAGTGCTGCGTCCTGGAGTTCCTGCAGAAATTCACTTTTGCTGTACAGGTGATAAAATCGAGGGATGTTCTTATTGTGTTGCCTCCAGGAAATATCGATATCGCCGAACTCACGATTCCGAAGAAGGAGCTGTTTTAAAAAATGCCGATAAAATCTTTCCTGCCAGCGGGACCAGACGCTGATTACTGCCGTCCCCTGGGGTTTCAAGATTCTCGCCACCTCGGTTAATGCCCTCTGGCGATGGTCTTTTCCTTGGATGTTATGGAGTGATGCGAGGAATAAGAGGGCATCAAAGGAGTTGTCCACGAAGGGCAATTGAACGACGTCCGCATGCACCAGAGAGACATTCGTCAGTGATTTTTGAGAAAGCTTCTTTGAAATAATCTGAAGAAACCTTTGTGAGAGGTCGACTCCGATGACGTGTGCACATCTTTCAGCGCAGGGAAACAGATGACGCCCGTTTCCACATCCCAGGTCAGCGACCAGAGCGTTCGGTGGTAAGGAATCGATGTATCTGAGGCAATACCTCCAAGGTCGTTGTCGTGTGGTATCGAAACTGTCCGCTATCGTATCCCAGGTTGTTTGCGCGGTGGTCCGATACTCTGACAGCATGATCCCTCCATGAGAATGGTGGTCTTATCTGAGCCGATCAAGGTTGAGTTCGAAGGCGATGATGGGGTGTTCGAGATGGAATGCTTGAATGGTCTTGGGGTGTAGTTCCCCAAACACTCCGATCTCTGTTTCTTTTTTGAGGGCGGCAGCGCACCGTCCCTCGATAAAGGCGCCATGATATGCTTCTTTTATCACTGGTTTTTCTCCGCATTCTCGAAGAACGGTTTCTATGAGTGATTTACATTCGGTGAAGTGTGCTTTTGCATCGATTTTCAGGCCAGCGAGGTGACAGCGGTTTTTCGCAGTCTCATCAGCAACCATGCCGACTTCGAAAATCTGTTGTGGGAGCGGATGATGCCGATTTTCTCGTAGGAGTTTTAACAAGGATGGCAACAGGCTCATCCGTAGTCCGCTATATTCTTCGCCGATCGGGTTTTCGATCTCAACCATCGTCCTTTTTTTGAGGCCCATCCGTTGAAACTCGTCTTGTGGATTGGAGATGACAAAGGTGGTCACCTCGTTAAACCCAAGGCCGATCAGAAGCAGGCGTACCCCTTCAATGAATGTGTGATCCGGTAATGTCCCCCCGAAGGTTAATGCTTTAGGGAAATCCGAGGTGAACTGATCAAATCCATACCCAACCGCCACATCCTCGATGAGGTCAACCTCATGAAGGATATCGGATCGCCATGCAGCGACATCAACGATGAGCGTCCCATTGCCGAGACCTACCGCGTTATGCCCCATTTTTTCCAAACAGGTGATAATATCGTTTTCTGTGAAGGTTGTTCCCAGGAGTCTATTGACAGACGTAAGCGATAATTTTTTCTGTACCGGGGTTAAATCCGGGGATATGAGTTTTTTCCCTGCCTCAAGAACCGTGGTCTGATGGATGTTTCCCCCTCGTTCTGCAAGGGCGGTGGTGACGATGTTAAGCGCATAGTTAATTGCTTTTCTGTCGGTTCCGGTGACATCAATGAATATCTCTTTTGTGTAAGGGGTCACCTCAGTTAAACTCCCGTTGATGATCGGGGGAAAGGACAGCACGTTCTGATGCGCATCGATGATCACAGGATACTTCTCAAACCCCTCCAGGAGATACGCGTAATCGATGCCTTTTTCATGTTTTTTCAAAATCTCCCGTAGGGTCATGGATTCATCCTTTGTTAAGGGGACAAAGGACACTGAGTCGGGGTCTACTGCTTTGTAGACGAACGGGGGGGTTACTGGTTCTGCGTTGTGAACGCCTATCGCGACTTTTTTCCTATTTCTTCCTAATCCGATGTGAAGTTTTTCTTGTAAGCCCATTAAGGAGATGATGAGTTCATTAGTCATGGTCACGTTTTTTACCAGGGCTGTGGTGACGAATGGTCGTACGTTTTTCACAGAGGGATCTGCAGTTAACGTGACGTCTGATACGGCAGTCTTGTAGGTTGGTAACCCGGTGTGAAATCCGAAAAAAGCTCGTGACGCCCGCACGATGCCTTCTACGGATGTGAGATCTGGTCGGTTCGGGAAAAACTCGATGTTTATTTCATCACCGCTGGTATGACTAAAGTCTCCTCCAAGCATCGGGAGTTTTTCTATGAGGGTTTGTTTGGGGATAGGCTGGCCAAGCAGGTGGATGAAATCTTGATAGTCAAAGGTGACAAGTGGCATATAGACAGGGGAATGAAATGGAAGTATATTTGATTTTGGTGAAGTAGTAATTCCTTTGTCTTTGTTGAATGGTTTGGTATGATTTTTGTAGAAGAATGTGTCTGGTGGATGTCTTATCTACAAATGATAATGATGCTTTCTTGAAAAGTACGTAGAAATTTTTTGTGTCATAGAAATCCTAGTTTTTTTGAAATGCTTGTATTAATTCCTATAGATAACAATCTTTATATGGTAATTATTCTCGTTTTATATTATATTTTACTACGATTTTTTCAAATATTGAACCGATAAATTTAAATCATGCTAATTTATAACATACTAGTACGGGAGAAAGATATGATGGAAAAAAACAATGTACTTAAAAAAATGCTAGTGGTAGGAACCCTTATTTTTTTAATAAGTACGAGCTGCACTCAGGGAAAAACAGACGACCTACAAAAAGAGCTTCCGAATATACCATTGGCGTATGAAGGGTATCTTCCTTATCTTAAAGTTGAATTAGCTGATGGGACGCAGTCGTTTACCCCGACAGATGATACCTATATCGCCAATTTAGATCCCTCAGAGGTCAATGGGGACCTGACGTACCTGGCCACTAGAAATCGCTATGGTGGCGGATCAGAAGTCTGGGAATGCGACATCCTCATCAAATTCGATCTCTCCTCCATACCGCCATCCACCCCCATCATCTCCGCAAGTTTGAATCTATATTATTATGCCTGGGGGGATTCCAACCCCGCAGGACGACCACTCACTGCATACAAAATCACAAGTGATTGGCATGAACTGACAGTCAACTACAATACCCAACCTTCGAAAGCATCCCTTATCAGTGATACACAAACAGTTCCTGGATCAGTTGATGTCTGGATAAGCTGGGAACTTACCGAGGATGTCCAACAGTACATCGATGACCCGGCCAGTAATTTCGGCTGGGAGATCATGGATGAGACCTACTGGGGATGGTACGATGTCCCTGTCGCGTATTTTTATCCAAAAGAATACGAATCACCTCCCCCAAGTAATGAATTCATCCCATATCTCGAAGTCGTGTTAGCAGATGAGACACGGACGTTTAATCCGACCGATGATACGTATATTGCTAATTTAGACCCCTCAGAGGTCAATGGAGACCTCACCTACCTGGCGACCAGAAATCGCTATGGTGGTGGATCAGACGTCTGGGAATGCGACATCCTCATCAAATTCGATCTCTCCTCCATACCGCCATCCACTCCCATCATCTCCGCAAGTTTGAATCTATATTATTATGCCTGGGGGGATTCCAACCCTGCAGGACGACCGCTTACGGTATATAGAATCACAAGTGATTGGGATGAAATGACCGTCAACTATAACACCAGACCTTCAAAATCCAGCAATGTCAGCGCAACACAAAAAGTCCCTAGCGCCCACGGTGTGGGGATGAGTTGGGAACTTACGGAGGATGTCCAACAGTACATCGATGACCCGGCCAGTAATTTCGGCTGGGAGATCATGGATGAAACCTACTGGGGATGGTACGATGTCCCCGTCGCTTATTTCAAACCAAAAACAGGTGATAGTAAGAATAACAATTTCATTACACCATTGATGAAAGAACATTCTCAGGAAACAACAGGTCATTTCTATCGTTTTTATTCAAATCTGAAAAATACTGGCGATTACAGATCATCACTGATATTTACATTAATAGAACGACTCCTAGAAAGATTCCCATACTTTTCCCCCATCCTCCGACAGCCTTTTGTGTAAGGGAAACCTTCACCTTATCTTTTTTTTATAAAAATCACAACAAGGAGAATATGTAAGAAATTTCTCATTAGAAAAGTGAAGTAACTTATTGATTGATATCGGTTTCTCTAAAGCACAAGGGTTGCCTTATCTAGACCCCCCACGTAACAGTTGAGTGGTTCGTATTTATTAAAGAGAAAATTAGATAATACCGTCACGTATAAAGGAACTGCTCATCTTATTATTGTAATATTTTTTTATGCAAATGAATTGCAATTCGTCTATGACCGAACATTATCGAAATTTATATAAACATGAATTAACAATTGTTAATATATGGGGGTCGTAAATATGAAGAAGAGCAGTTTTTGTGATTTTCCTTTCCTCTCCTCTTTCCAGGACATCTTCTTTCATTTTACGACCACCTTTCCTCCCTCTTTACAGGATTATTCTGATTCTACAACAGCATCTGAATGATTAGATGGCATATCGCCCATTCGATCATAGTGTCACTTCAATTTTGAAAAAGAAGTTAATACCCTGTTATATGATAGATTTAAGATTTTAAATGAAAAAATAATTAGGAGATTGTTCTCTTTCGAATGTCGCTACTTGATTTAGTTTTATGATTAGGTTTCTTGTCTCTTCGTCAATATTTTTGAAGTCAAACTTTATATACACACAGTGTTTGTATTTTTGAAAACAATGGTAAAAACCCTGATTCTGAATATTGATCGTGACGATGATTTCGGTAGAAAGGCGCAGGCACCCAGCCCAATCATCGGGATTCAGAATAACCTTGATGCAGCGAACAAGTTAGGATATACCGATGCAGAAGATTCAGATTTAAACGCGATATTTTTTGCAATATCCCTTTATCATTCCTTGAAAAAAGAAGGAAAAGATGTCGAGATAGTAACGCTGTGTGGGGACATCAACGTCGGCGTAAAATCAGACCAGAAACTCTCTGAACAACTGGAGATCGTTCTGAGAGAAACCAACGCTGAGGATGCGATTTTGATTAGTGATGGTGCCGAAGATGAATTCATCCTGCCTATTATTCAGACTCGGTTGAAGATTAACTCGATTCAACGGGTGAATGTGAAACAGAGTAAACAGATCGAGGATACCTATTATCGGATTATTAAACTCCTCGACGAGGATAAAGTCAAGAAACAATTCTTCCTGCCTATCGCGTTAATTTTAATCGTTTGGGCTATTTTTGCGATCATGGGTATGGCGGCTAGCGGGTTTGGCGCCATCTTGTTTACGTTAGGGATTTATCTGCTGATTCGGACGTTTAACTCTGAGAAAAAAGTCGCGGTCATCTGGCATGAGTTCAGAGAAGGGTTGCTTACGGGTAGGCCTTCGTTTTACACCTCAATTCTTTCCATTGTGATCATCGCAGTCAGCCTCTTCTACGCGTACAACAACACCTTCAATCAGTATCAACGATACCTCGACGTCCTTGTCCTGAAGTTTCTTGCTGAGATTACCTGGGGGGTTGTCGCAGCAGGCTTGCTTGCCGCCTTTGGCAGAGTGACCGATCTCTACATCCGAGAGAAAAAGATCCTCTGGTCGTACTGGATTGTCCCCTTTTCATTATTCGCCTTTGGTTTTATCGGGTCTCTGTTGTTTGACACGTTTGGCCAGGTGCTGTGGGAGTTTCACAATGACCAGGGGTTTCTTATCGAGCCGTTCTTCACCCTAACGTTCTGGGGATACATCGCGGTGGGTCTTCTCATTGTCTTTATCGGAGCGGTCAGCTACCATTACATCAAAGAGGAGTTTATTGATGAGACGTACGAACGGAACATCGAGGAACAGACACAGAAACTGTTAAAACATCAAACGAAATGAGACAAGCCCAGTACTTTAAAAACTCTTGAGGTATTCTGCGCGAGGGATTATGACGATTATTGAAAGCATCGTAGTTTTTGTATGTGTCATCCTGGTGTATGCTGGGATTGTGTATCTTCTTCATAAAAAAGGTATCCTGAAAAAGCATAATATCTCCTTTTATGGTCCGGCGTTGATGTGGCGGACCCAGAAAGGGATTCAGTTTCTGAAAAACCGTGCAAAACAGCAACGTCTCTGGAGGATCTATGGGAACATCAGTATCGTTTTCTGTTTTGTTACCATGGTTCTGATGACTGCACTCATGGTCATGACCGCCTGGCTGGTGTTCGGGTTCACCCCGGAACAGCGAAGCACCTTACCAGGCCCGGAAGTTGCTTTAGTGCTCCCCGGGATCAATCCGCTCCTTCCCCTGGAGTACCTCGGGTATGTCCTGCTTGGTCTGGTGATTGCGATTATTGTTCATGAGTTTTCTCATGGGATTCTTACCTTGGTGGATAAGCTGAAAGTGAAATCATTAGGGATCCTGTATTTGATTGTCCCGATTGGAGCATTTTGTGAGCCTGATGATGAGGAGGTGAAAAAAGCAAATATTCTTACCAGGATGAGAATTTACTCAGCTGGTCCAGCCGCGAATTTCGTTGTGGTCATCATCAGCATGTTGCTCTTCTCCGGCGTGTGTCTGTCCGCGGTGCAACCCGCTGAAGAAGGAGCGATTATTTTCACGGTTGATGCTGATTCACCAGCTTCGCACCTTGGACTGCAAACCGGGGTGATCATCACTCGTATCAACAATACCGTGATCGCCTCTGGTGACGAATATTTTACCGCGTGGAATAACACCCAGGCGAATCAGACCATCAGTATCACGTACATAAAAAAAGGCGAACAACAAACCACAGATGTCCTCCTCAGCGATAAATATATCGAGTACGCAAAACGCCCGACGACCTACGTCAATAACGAATCCTATCGAGGGAAAGGCTACCTAGGAGTTCAATCCTTGTTACGGGACTCGATCTTCCAAGAGTACCTTGCTATCTTAAAAAACCCGTTCCATTCTTTTCCTCAAGGATTGTTAACCTTTTACAGTCTCCCCTTGCTTGGGTATTTTGCGGGATACAATCCTATCGTCGCTCCTTTTACGGATTCTTACAGCATCACCGGTCCACTAGGAATCCTCCCTGCATCACTTTTTTGGATTCTTGTAAATGCGATATATTGGATTTTCTGGTTGAACCTTGCGGTATCCCTGTTTAATGTCCTTCCCATGGTCCCGCTGGATGGAGGATTTCTCTTTAACGATGGCGTCCGCGCGGTGATCATGCGAGTCAAAAAAGGAATACAAGAAGAAACAAAAGAAAAAATCGTCAAGAACGTTTCTTTAACTATCTCTCTGCTGATCCTGGTGCTGATCCTCATCCCGTTTTTCATTAAATACATCTAAGCAGGATCTTTGGGTTCTAATGCAAAAGTTCAGCGCCTTTTTCAACATTGATAACGCAGGGTGCTGACAGTTTCATCCCTGCTTTCCGTAAGGCTTCCCGTGCGGGAACGATGTATTGTTCTGTCGTATCCAACGTCATGAGAATTTGGTCTACTTTCACACGAGCAGCGGTCCCTACCGGTTTTCCATATGCCCGTCGCATGCCTTGGGAGACACGGTCGGCCCCTGCCCCGGTCGCTTGTTTGTTCTCACGGATGACAATATGAGGATAGATCCGGATATGCAACCGATAGTTCGCAGAACCGATGTATTTTTCAAGTGCTTTGTTCGCGGAGATACGGGCAGATTCTAACGCGTTATGCCGTAACTGGCATTTTTCTTTCGACACTAACGATAATTGCACAGGGAACTTTGCGGTCTTATTGCCGATGACAAACTGCGTAAGGCGGGAAGCTGGAACACCACCCATATACTCTCGTCTCGTCGTCGCCTGACCTCTTATCTGTCGGATCATTCTTGCTGGTTTCCGGGACATACGTTTTCACCTATCTTGAAACTCAATAGTTAGAGACATCGAAATAAGCATATCATTTATAAGACTTTTTACTCCCGTATTATTCCCTTGCCTCAAGAAGAATTAACGAACCATAACCTTTAAAACATAGATTAGCTTGCCTATTTGGATTTGTGAGAAACCATGAAACAGAAATTCGTCATGCCAGGGGACCAACTCTCCACTTCTGAGGAATTATTACCCGGAGATGGGACCTTTGAAGAGAATGGAATCATCCGCGCAGCCCGCATTGGCACCTATGTGGTCGATGAAAAACATCGTACGGCAGAGGTGCAACCAGCGTCGAGTACACCAGTCATTCTGAAAAGAGGAGACGTCGTCATCGCAAGGGTGACGAATGCAAAACCAACGATGATTATCGCTGAAGTCGTACACGTAACGGGAAAAAACAGATCGGTCTCCAGTGATACTGACGCAACGATTCATGTCAAAGAAATCGCCCAAGGTTTCATCAAAGACGCATCGACAGAGTACAAAACTGAGGATTACATCCGAGCGAAAGTCATCCAGGTGAAACCCAGCGTTCAGTTGGAGACAAAAGAACGGAATTTTGGAGCGATTAAAGCCCTCTGTTCAAAATGTCGGCATCCCCTCATCAAAAAAAGCCAGGGGCTTGAATGTGAAAACTGCGGGAACAAGGAGCATCGACGCATTGCAGACGACTATGGAAACCTAGATATAAACAACCTCTAAAGAAAGAAAAGGGTCCGTGAGAGTATGGATTTAAAAACCATCAGAAAAACAAAAACCGAACTAGAATTGGAAGTCACCGGGGAAGATGAAACCATTCTTCATCCGATTACTCATATCCTGCTTCAGAACGATGATGTTGAGTATGCGGCATGTATGGCGGACAGTCCCCTTGCGGTGAAAAAACGATTATTCCTCCGTGTAAAAAAAGGCTCACCGGAGGATGTGCTAAAAAAAGCAGTGAAATACCTTGAGGATGAAATCAAGCTCTTTGGCAAGACTTTTGAAAAATAACCGAGCAGCACGGTGATGAAAACCCCTGATTTTGAACACGAGATTGGTATCGATACCTATTGTACTGACCATCCTGGTGTTGAGGGAAAACTTCGAGTTCGTATCGATGATTTCCGCGTCATAGAAACCTGCTTGTATCCACCGAAGAAGGACCAAGGGAATTTTACGATTGCAGAGGTCAGCAGTCGAAATTGGGAAACCCATACCCTGGTGCAAGAAATCGCGCATCGGTTGCATCTCTCCCAAAGACGGATCAGTTTTGCTGGGACCAAAGACAAACGCGCCTGGACAACCCAACTGATGTCTTTTGATCATGTTGCTCCTGAACAGCTGTCAACTTTACAGATTAAAGATGTGTCATTTGAGAATATATTCCAATCTGATGTTCCCCTGCGAATTGGAGATCTCGTAGGGAATCGTTTTGAGATCACCATACGCAGTATATCTGAAGAGATCGTACCAGAAGATGTCATCCCCTTGATTTCCCCATTTCAAACATGGGGAGGTTTCCCAAATTTCTATGGAATCCAACGATTTGGGATCATACGACCCATCACACATCTCGTAGGAAAATACATCATTCAAGGGGATTTTGAAAAAGCAGCGATGACCTATGTCGCTCATCCGATGCCAGCTGAACATGAAACGACTTATGCGCTACGTGCGGAGCTTGAAAAAACAAGAAATTACGCACAAGCATTCCATTCCTATCCTGCGGCCTTGAATTTTGAAAAAGCCATATTGAATAAACTCATACAGGACCCCCATGATTTCCCTGGTGCGTTCAAAGAACTTCCGAAGAATCTTCTCATGATGTTTGTGAATGCGTATGAATCATGGTTGTTTAATAAAATACTCAGTGAACGTATCCGACGCAACCTGCCGATTCATCAGGCGGTTATCGGGGATATCATCGCTCCATTAAGAAAAAATACGATTGTCAATGAGACCATCCACGTCACGGAATCAAACATCGAGAAGGTCAATACGCAACTCGTAAGAAAAAAAGCGGTCGTCACTGGTCTTCTCGTTGGATATGAGACCCTGTTTGCACAAGGTGAAATGGGTGAAATCGAACATACCATCATCGATGCGGAGAAGATCGACCCACGGGATTTTATCATCCCGGAAATCCCTTTCCTATCCTCAGCGGGGTTACGACGACCTCTCCTTGCATCTCTCCCTTCACTCGAATGGACCTTACATTCTGACGAATACTCCGCGGACCATCAGGCGCTCACGATGCGTTTTGAGCTCCAAAAAGGATGTTATGCAACCTCATTGTTACGAGAGATCATGAAATCCACGGACCCCAGAAAATATTAAAGGGTTCTTCGAAGGGAAACGATTTTAACGAGGTTGTGGCATTACCTGACAACCTGAACCATTATTGAACCGTATTTGGTGCATCCGAATGATACACACTCCTCAACAGAAATACAACCCAAAAGAAGTGGAAGGACGAATACAAAAATTCTGGCAAGACCACATCATCTTTCAAAAATCAATCGAACAGCGAAACGGATGCAAACCCTACGTCTTCTTAGAAGGCCCACCCACCGCCAATGGTCTCCCTCATCCGGGTCATGTTCTGACAAGAGTCATGAAGGATTTGGTTCTTCGTTATCAGGCGATGCATGGTCATTATATTCTACGGAAAGCAGGATGGGACACCCATGGGCTCCCTGTGGAAATCGAGGTGGAAAAAAAACTCGGTCTTGAGGATAAACAAGCAATCGAGACCTATGGGGTAGCAAAGTTCAACGAAGAATGCAGAAAAAGTGTCTTCCGCTATGAACATGCATGGGTGGAGATGACCCAGCGAATCGCGTTTTGGCTTGACATGGACAACCCGTATATCACCCTGAAGAACGAATATATCGAGTCCGTCTGGTGGTCGCTCCAACAGGCGTGGAAGAAAAAACTCTTGTATCGCGGTCATAAGGTTGTCCCGTATTGCCCTCGATGTGGGACTGCGCTGTCTACCCATGAGATCTCCCAGGGATACAAAGTCGTCGAGGACCCATCGATATTTGTGAAATTCAAAATAAAAGACGAGGAAGGATATTTTCTTGCATGGACCACCACCCCCTGGACATTGATCTCCAATGTGGCACTCGCAGTCCATCCAAAAGAACCGTATCTGAAAATACGGTCCAACGGTGAGATTCTCATCTTAGCGGAACAACGCGCAGCGGTACTGCTCAAAGGTCAGGAGTACGACGTGCTCGACCGCTACACTGGGAAAGAGTTGGAACATAAGGAATACGAACCGCTCTTTCAATATACCACCCCTGAGAAGAAAGCGTGGTATGTGGTGCTTGCGGATTTCGTGACTATGGAGGACGGCACCGGCATTGTTCACATCGCTCCCGCGTTTGGTGAAGATGACTATAACGTCGGTCGAGCCTATGATCTCCCGGTTGTTCAACTCGTCAAACTGGACGGGACGTTCCCAGAGGAAGTGACGCTGTGGCGTGGACAATTTGTCAAAGACGCGGACCCAAACATCATTCAATATCTCGAGGAACGAGGCTTGCTTGCGGGAACCAAAACGCATTCCCATGAGTACCCCTTCTGCTGGCGCTGTGACTCACCCTTGTTGTACTACGCGATGGAATCCTGGTTTATCGCCATGTCAAAGATCCAGGAATCCCTGGTGAAAAATAACAATCAGATTGCCTGGTATCCACCCCATCTGCAGCAAGGACGATTCGGTGATTTTATCAGAGACGTGAAAGATTGGGCGCTCTCTCGGGATCGCTATTGGGGCACTCCCCTGCCGATTTGGACCTGCTCGAACCAAACCTGCCATCATACCATCTGCATCGGCAGTGTGCAGGAACTTCGTGACCTCAGTGAGACATTCCCTGAGAACTACGACCTGCATAAGCCCTTTGTTGATGAACTCGTCGTACAATGCCCGAAATGTCAGGCACGGATGAATCGCGAAAAGGAAGTCATCGACTGCTGGTACGATTCTGGTTCATCGTTCTTTGCCCAATGGCATTATCCCTTTGAAAATAAAGAACTCTTCAAAGAAAATTTCCCAATCGATTTCATTAGCGAAGCCTTGGACCAGACACGCGGATGGTTCTACTCGTTACTTGCTATCTCGACGTTTCTCTTTGACACAAACCCCTACAAAACGGTGCTGACTCTCGGGTTGGTCCTTGATAAAGACAATCAGAAGATGAGTAAAAGCAAAAAAAACTATGTGGACCCAACGATCATCCTTGACCATGAGGGCGCAGACGCGCTACGATGGTACCTCATCTCCGCTAACGCACCATGGATGTCCACCCGGTTCTACGAAGAAGCAGTCAAAGACACCTTGGGGAAATTCTTACTGACCTACTGGAACTCCTATAATTTCTTCACCACCTATGCAATCTTAGATGCATTTGATGCAAGCAAAGAATCGATTCCTCTCTCAAAACGAGGGCTCCTGGACCAATGGATCATAAGCCGGTTCAACAGACTCGCAGCAGACGTCCAAGGATACATGCAGGGTTTTGAGACCCACAAGGCTGCTCGAGCGATTGAGGATTTTATGATTGATGATTTCAGTAACTGGTTCCTGCGACGGTCTCGCAAACGACTCTGGAATGAAGAAAAAACATCTGATAAACTCTCCGGATATCATACCATGTATGATATCTTCATCGGCTTGTCTCAGCTGCTTGCACCATTCATCCCGTTCATCACCGAGGAGATCTATCAAAATCTAAAGACACAAGAGATGCCTGAAAGTGTCCATCTCTGCGATTATCCCATATGTGATAAGAAATCACTCAACACAGACCTTGAGAAGGGTATGGAACAGATCCGAGCGTTGGTCGAGTCTGGCCGGGCGCTCCGATCAAAAATCAACGTCAAGGGAAGACATCCGTTACCTGCCGCCACCATTGTCTGCCCAAAGGAAGTCGAACAATCAACCAAACCATTGCTTGAGTTAGTCAAAGAAGAGCTCAATGTCAAAACAGTGGACTACGCAAGGAATGCTTCGGCGTTTCTCAGAAAAACAGTCAAACCAAAATACTCTCATCTCGGCCCCAAATACAAAGGACAGGCGAAATCCATCACCTCTGCTCTTGAGACGCACGATCCCCATGTTCTCTACGAGGAGCTGGAGAAGAAAAAAGAAGTGACCCTTGATGTTGATGGACAGAAGATCCGATTGACCGCTGATGATTTTGAAATCGTCGAGCAAGTAAAAGACCAGTTCGCAAAAGCAACAGTCAATGATCTGACCTTATTTTTAGATACCACCATAACCACTGCCCTAGAGGCTGAAGGATTAGCACGAGAGCTGATCCGACGAATCCAATCGATGCGCAAAGAAGTCAACCTCGCCGTCGAGGAGAAAATCATCACAGAAATCGCGGTAGATGAAACAAAAAAAGCAGCACTGGAACCCTGGAAAGATCATATCAAAGAAGAGACTCGATCGAAAACAGTGTCTTTTGTGAATACACCTGCAGGGATGTTGCAGAAACAATGGGTCATCGATGACCTCACTGTCGTCATCGGCATCCGTAAATAAATCAACATCCCCGTGCTTGCCAACAAAGTTTATATACACAGAATCCGTTTTTTTGCTGACGACGGGATGCAGAGAAACACAAGAGATCATATCGTGAGTGATAAGAAGAATCTGGTTCATTCTTCATCGAAAACATTGTGTGGTTTTATTGTTATCTGCCTGATAAGTGGTGTTCTTTTCTTTTCATCATCGGTGGTGTTTGCAGACACCCCGATGTACATTCCCTCTGCTCCAACAGGTCCTTCATTTGGATATGTCGGCATTGACTATGAATATACGATTGTGACGTTAAACCCTGATTCATATTGGATGTTTGATTGGGGTGATGGGACGAATACTTCTTGGATGCAGCTGGAACACAATCGAACCAGCATCACCGAAACACATCAGTGGGATGCAGTAGGCACTTATCAAGTGCATGTGAAATATAAAAGCGACACCACCCCACAGGGGGTCTGGTCCGATGCTAAGATGGTGGAGATTACGACGTATTCTTCGTATGATTTTCCAAACCCACCTATACTTTCTACCGGGAAAATCCAGGGGTTTAACAATACCGTGTATACTTATTCTGCGGTGACGACCGATCCGTCTGGGTATCCAGTCTGCTATCGTTTTGGATATGGTAATGGGACATTTTCTGATTGGACGCCGTGTGTTCCTTCTGGGACAAGCTCCTATGTATCCTTTTCATGGGAGAGCCCTGGTGTCTATGAGTTACGAACGCAAGCACGCAATCAAAATGGGCTGGAGTCCGCGTGGTCGGACCCTGTGGAGATCATCATATATGATACAGCAACAGCCACGGGAGCATCGATGGATCTAGTGGTGCTAAATACCATCCCATATCATATCATTTATACGTCAGAGCATGAGGGGACGTTCTATAATCCTGCGACGGGTTCGTCCACGGACATCCTCTGGGTGGAGGGTGGGATGTTTTTGGTCGATGATGATGGAGACGGCCGCTGGGAATATCTCTACAGCCCGTCGATCGGGCAGATTCAGCCGTATGATGAGCCAAGCCCATCTGAGGAAAATTCCCGTATTGAGACTTCCTGGCTTCTGGTGTTGATCATCTTAATTATCGTCTTTGGCGTCGTTGGGGTATTCCTGGTGTTGCTGAGAACCGGGTATCTGTATGTGTATGAGGAAGAGGTGGACGGGGGAGAATAACTGCTTTTCTGATGCAAACCAAATGTATTTTATAGCCTATGGATTACCCCGTGGTGATGATTTGTCTTGGTATTGAAGGCACTGCTCATTCCATCGGTGTGGGCATCATTTCAGACGTGAATGGGGCTTGCCGGGTTCATTCAAATCTCATTCGGACGTATCAGCCGAAGAAAGGAGGGATTCACCCCCGGGAAGCAGCAAACCATCATGCCGCTTCCATTGCGTCACTGATTTCTGAGTCTGTTCAGGCTGCGGCTGTTGATTTCGCAAAAATTGATTTGGTCGCGTTTTCCCAGGGTCCTGGTCTTGGTCCCTGTCTTCGTACCGCAGCGACCGCAGCTCGTGCGTTGGCTTTATCTCTTGGAACGCCGCTGATGGGTGTGAATCATTGTGTCGCTCATCTGGAGATCGGTCGGGGGACGGTCGCAGGATGTACCGATCCAGTATTGTTGTATGTGTCTGGTGCGAACACGCAGGTCATCGCGTTTGCAGAGGAAAAATACCGTGTCTTTGGTGAGACACTTGATGTTGGCATCGGCAATTGTCTTGATAAGTTTGGTAGGGAACAAGGCTTAGCGTTTCCGTGCGGACCGAAGATTGAGCAGTTGGCAAATCAAGGGACACAGTATCTCCCGCTCCCATATTCGATCAAAGGCATGGATCTGGCGTTTTCTGGTCTTCTGACCGCCGCAGAAGCCTATGTCCAGCAAGGGAAACGCTTGGAGGATGTGTGTTATTCGTTGCAAGAGACGACGTTTGCGATGCTTACCGAGGTGACTGAGCGGGCGATGGCGCATACCGAGAAGCAGGAGGTGCTGCTGGGGGGTGGCGTTGCATCCAACAAGCGACTGCGTGCGATGGTGCAGACCATGGCAGAAGACCGTGGTGCAGAATGTTTTGTCCCATCCAAAGACCTCTGTGTGGATAATGGTGCGATGATCGCCTGGCTGGGTTTTTTGATGTATCAGAGCGGTCTACGGATGAGTCTTGAGGAGAGTCTCATTAATCAACGGTTCCGAACCGATATGGTGGAGGTCACCTGGCGTGACTAAAAAAATCTTGTACCGGGGCGCGGAAGCAGAAATCAGTTTGTCAGAATACATGGGAAGAACGGTTGTCCGGAAGCAGCGGGTGAAAAAAAGGTATCGAATAAAAGAGATTGATCGTCACCTCATCGCCTCGCGGACAAAAGAGGAAGCAAAATTATTCGCAGAGGCACGCAGCCATGGTGTCTCTGTTCCCGTGTTGTATGATGTTGATCTTGCGCAAGGAGCCATCACTATGGAGTACATCATGGGTCGTCGGGTGAAAGATATCCTGAATTCGCTTGAGGAATCAGAACGAAGGAGCATCTGTCTGAAAATCGGGGAAAGCATCGCACGACTCCATAACTATGATATCATCCATGGGGATATCACCACCTCAAACATGATTCTTTTCTATGATCGGATTTATTTCATTGATTTTGGGCTGGGATGTAAAAACAATGAACTGGAGGCAAAAGGAGTTGATCTCCATGTGCTGATGGAGGCTTTTACATCAACCCATTCAAAATACCCTCGTTGTTTTGAGTATGTTCTTGAAGGATACTCCAAACACTTCCAGGGGGACGTATCCGCGGTACTGAAAAAAATTGAGGAAATAGTTCGACGAGGTCGATATCGATGAAGAACATTTATTTTATCACTGGTAACAAAGGGAAAGTCAAAGAAGCGACGGAGAAACTCCGCCCATTGGGTTTTTCTGTGGTACAAAAGGATTTAGGATACCCTGAGGTCCAAGCAGATTCCTTAGAGGAGGTCGCCGCCTGGGGAGCTTCTTATGTCCGAGAAAAGTTAAACCAACCGTTCATCCTTGAAGACGCCGGGTTGTTCATCGAATCGTTCCAGGGGTTCCCAGGGGTGTACTCGAAATATGTGTTCTTCACCATTGGCTTAGACGGGATTCTTCGACTATTGGAGGGTGTGGAGAATCGGAATGCGGTGTTTCGATCGGTGTACGCGTACTGCGAACCAGGAAAAAAACCAGTGATCCTCATCGGTGAATGCACCGGGGTTATTGCGAAGAAAAAACAAGGGACCCATGGGTTTGGGTACGACCCGATTTTTCTTCCGCATGGCGCACAAAAAACCTTTGGAGAAATGACTGTTGATGAGAAGAATCAGTTCTCCCATCGTGCACGAGCATTGGAGAAACTTCTTACGGTTCTTCATGACGTAAAATAAGTGTTTTTTTGATTCTCTTCCTTGAGATATATGGTATTGCTTGCATCCTTCCTCCGATACCATTATAAAAAGATGGTACATGTCGTGGCTGAAAAGATAAAAAATTCAGGGTCACAGTTCGGAAAAATTGATTATCCCATTGAGGTTTGCTCTCTTGATTACATGGCCCGAATAGTGTAGCCTGGTAACATATGGGACTGTGGATCCTCTGTGCCGGGTTCAAATCCCGGTTCGGGCCCTCTGCTATTTTTAGCATGCTAATGATTGTCTGAAAATATTGCGGATCTCGGAAATTTAAAGTAAATTAAAAGGAGAATGATTGGCCCACATTTATCATTTTTCTAATTGTTTTAAATTCCATAAAATATTTGGATGTGAACAAATATCTGGATTTAAGGTTTCAAAGGTTTTTAACAATTTTGGATTAAACTCATGTTTATCGAAAAAAGTATCAATTATGTCTTGATATTTGCTTTTTGAAATAGAAATATATTTACGAACAAAATCTTGGGATCTTGGTTTGAGGTCTTTTGGAATTTTTCTATTTCTTATTAGATTTAAAAGTTGATTATCTATTGAAATGTTATCTAATATTTTGTTTGGATTCTTCTTGTATATTCTTGGTTCAGGGCGCATGAGACTATCTAGTATGATTGCTGTTTCAAACATCTCTGTATCAAAGGTGTTTTTTGAAATCATATAAATATCATACAGATCTCTCGAACTTATAGCAGCTTCATCTTTATACCTATAAAGTAGTGTACAGAATTTATTACCAAATAACTCTTCGGACGTCGGGGTTTTCAACTCTATTTGTTCATCAGTTTCAAAATGATTAAATTGTGATTTTATCTCATTTTTAAATAACGGTATTCTGCGCATATATCCAATTTCTATTTTGATTGAATCTTTCTGAGTGTTCTTTGTCATATAGTGTACATCAAACCTAGTAATAGGATATGTTACCTGTATTTTGATGTCAGTATCTACGTATTTTAAATCAGATAGTATCTTCTTAAGAATATTATCAATTTTATTTCGTTCTTGTTCCCAGTCGCCAGTTTTTAAATCTCTATAGTTGAAATCAACATCTATACTAAACCGGGGTATATCTTTAAAATGTAAGAAGTTAAGACTAGTTCCACCATAAAGAGAAAGTCTTTCTTTTGTATATTCAACTAGTGATATTTTTTGTAAAATATCACAAATTCTGGATATTTTTTCAATTGTTTTCTCATCAAATCCCTTTGTATCAAACAATATTAGACCCCTCTGACGAGATCGTTAAATCCAATAGGGACATATACTCTCCAATTCTTATTCAACTCGCTTTTTACTCCCTCCTTTAGATACATTGGAGATTTTCCCATCATTTTAATTAGATATGGTTTTAAATTTGGTAAGATTCCTTCATAATATGGGTTTTCATTAAAAAGATCAAGAATTAAACCCGTTTTTCGAAATAACATATCTTTTCCGATTCTATCTAAGAGCTGTCGTAATTCGTTTGCTCTTACACCTGCTAACGATTCGAGACTTTTTAAACACTCTTCCCAATCCCCTGAATATTCTGGGCGTTCAATGCAGTCTAGGAACGTTCTACTTGCAGAAGATACAACAATCTTATGATTTTTATGAATAATTTGTTTTAAACCGATTTGACCCTGGGAACTGAAAATAGGTCTGTATCTGATATTTTTAAATTCAAATCCTCTAAATTTTTTATTTGGTGGAACAACAATATACACTTCATTAAAATTTGAATAAGCACATCCATGGATTTCAAGAGCGGTATGATAACCTAAATAGTAGGGTTTTTGTATTTTTGAGGCGATTAGATATGTATCAGGTTGAAAGCTTTCTTCGTTAATCTTTGTTGGTGGGACTACAACGTAGATTCCACGTTGTGGGTGAAGCAATTTTCCCGATCTTCGTAATTTATCAATGTATTCATTGTATAGATATCTAAAAGACACTGGTTGATTTTCTACAATCTCTGATGCAATTTCTTCAATTTCTTTATATTGTACAACTTCTCTTTTTAATAGTTTCTGATAGAGTAATTCTAATTTTGTCATATTGAATTATATTCAACGTTATACTGGTATTTAACCATTACTGTGTAGAATTTACTTCAAAATAGATTTTTACATATTTTCAACAATATACATGCTTTTAACCAATATATTGTAGAATTCACTTTAAAATGATGGGTGGTAATGTTTTGAATTACTTTACATCATTCTTAAATAAATATTTCATATCGATTTTAGTGTTAAATATTAGAAAATTGTATGACTATTTTTCAAAGATTTTTACTGAAGGGATAATTAATTTTTGAATCTTTGGAAGGTGAGCCCAGTTCGGGTTCCTGTATTATTCTTTAGCATGGTAAAAATTATTCAAAGAATGTTTAATAATAAAATCGTGTTACTGCCTTCTCACCCTTATTTTTATCCAGACATAACATTTAAATTAATCTCGTTGATATTATATCATTCATTAGACGTGTAAGGGAGTCTTATTTCATGACTAGAAACATTGTTAATAAAAGTGTGGCCGTAGGAATGCTTGTCCTGTGTCTTGGTGTATGTATCAGCTCATGCATCAGCGGTGGTTCGAATCGGTATCTGAACGTTTCTGATGTTCATTCAGAAATGCTTGGGGGGATTCCTCCAGAGGAGGAATGGAATAAGACGTTTGGTGGTCCGGACTTAGATGATGCCGCCTACGACGTGCAACAGACCAATGATGGGGGATTCATCATCGGAGGATACGCCAAATCCTTCGGTATCGCTCTCTGGAATCCATGGTTGATTAAGACCGACTCCAAAGGAATCATGGAGTGGAACAAGACGTTTGATTACTACGCTCTCCCGTCGGTGTCAGGACGGATATGGTCCGTTCAGCAGACTGCTGACGGCGGGTATATCCTCGGGTGCACGTTCTTTAACGCGACGCTGTCAAGTTCCGGGGAAGCACAACCTTTTCATAGGATGAATCATGGATTCGTCTCCTCAACGGTGCTCATCAAAACAAACTCGCAGGGCAATGAAGAATGGAACCGGACCTACCCCGGTATCGATTATTCATGGTGTTTCAGCGTTCAACAGACCAGCGACGGCGGGTACATCGCGACCGGCGGTGGCAACGCAAGCAGCGAGGGTTCCCCAGATGTATTCCTGCTGAAGACACACCCCGATGGATCCCTTCAGTGGCTGAAGACCTTTGGGACAAGCGACATGGACGAAGAAGGTCACATGGTCCAAGAGACCACAGACAAAGGGTACATCATCACAGGGCTGTCGGATTGCAACTACATCACGGACTGGGGAAAGATCTGGTTGATCAAAACAGACGCTAGCGGTACCGTGATCTGGGAGAAAAAATTCGAAGGTACAAACGGCCAAGAGCGTGTCGGACTAAAGAACTATGGTAACTCAGTGCAG
>Ga0265297_10004287_pt1 | contig 23614 bp, 19 predicted proteins | sample Munlanlwell13791_FD_192502 | JGI IMG/M metagenome (GOLD analysis project Ga0265297, IMG submission 192502) | Leachate microbial communities from a municipal landfill in Southern Ontario, Canada - Leachate well 137-91 | ecosystem: Engineered > Solid waste > Landfill > Unclassified | place... | reverse complement strand
GGAATAATTCGAAAGCGCCATCCTTGGATCGGATGCTTCTTTAAATTGTTCTTTAATAAAGTCATTTATTTTTTCCGTTCTTATTCTTTCTTGATTGCCATATACAGCCTCCTGCAACTTTCTTATTTCTCCATTAACGGAATCTTCAAGGAATTTTTCATAAGCTTCTTTTTCCTTTCCGGACTGGATGAATTTGGCCACAAATTTACCAGCTGAATCATAAACAGCCTTGCCCTTTTTCAACAATCCGACTTTGTGTTCGTCTATTCTCCACCCGAACTCTTCTTTCAAAAATTCCTCGTTCGGATATACCAACTTTCCGCTGTTCTTGATTATCTCATAGTGCCTCTTTTCTATTTCATCTATTGACGTGTATTGGTTAATATCAATCGGTGGTATCGCCTCTTCCGCTTCCACCCTGAAATCACGATGAAGGGTTTTTGAAGCGATCTCCAATCCCGTATCATACAGATCATCCTCCTGTTCGGCGAGGCGCGCTTTTGCCGAATAATCATCCACAAACTCTCGTTCTTCACTGATCTTTTCAATGCTATCCTTTATAAATCCTGTCAGCAAAAAGGCCTGTTCTGTTGAGAGCTTCTTAATTTTTAAAGTCTCATTTACTCGCAAAAGATACCACAGGTCATCACCGCACTTGCCCTCCAATATCTCTTTTTCCGCTCCCCGTTCATTGATGATCCGCTCAATAGATTCTATGTCCAAATCTTCGGGATAAACAATTTGCTCTCTTTCCGGCTTTTCCTCTTGCTCGGAAATAAGCAAGTCTCTGTTGTCTTCATACCAAGCCCTGTAGGCCTCTTCCATTAAATCATCGTATCTTGTCTCCCAATGATCAATAATTTCCTTTTTTGCTTCTTTACTTATCTCGATCCCAAAATCCTTTTTGTCTCGGCCAAGCTCTTTTTTTGTTCTTTTTAGCACCTCAAACCGCTCATCAACATTTTTAGCGTCTGATTTTTTCTCAGCCTTCGGAGTCTCTTTCTTAGCTCCTTTGGTTTCTTTTGTTTCCGGCGCTTTCATTTTTTCGTTTTCCGGTTGTCGAACCGTTTCCGCTTTATTTTTAATCGGCTTAGTGGGTGCTACTTCGGCATCCGGAGTTGTCGAATTTTCTGTTTTGGGACTGTTAGCGGGTTTGTTTTCCGGCGCTTTTCTTTTTGCCGCGTCTTCGGGTATCCAAGGAATAAGGAAGCTCGGATCTTTTTCAGTTTCTTTCAAATCCGGCCTTATTTTTTTCGCGTCTTCTTCAAAATCATAAGGCATCTCATTCTTATCGTTCATTATTTCTTCCAATCTTTTTTGCGCTATTTCCGCGCGCGTTAAATTCTTATTTTTTTGAAGCTCCATCTGTTCTCGTTGTTGTTCGGCAATCTCGGCTCGGGACAGATTTTTCGGCTGTTCTTCGTGAGACTCCGGCAATCCTAAATTATCCAAATCAAGCTTTACCTCAATCGGATCTTCGTTTTGAGGCGCTTGATCTTTTCCCAATTCATTGCTTTTTTCAGCATTACTATGAATGATTTCTCCGGTTTTTTCATCCACATCCAGGTGTTCTTTATTGCTTTCTTGTTTTTTTACCTTATGAACAACCTTTCCGGTCTTTGCGTCTATATCCAAATATTCTTCTCCCCCCTTTCCTTTCCTAAAATCAATCTCGTCGAGCTCGATCTTTTTCGGTTCACGAACAATATCTCCGAGCTCTTCAAATAAATCACCGTATTCTTTGCCACTCTCTTCATTAACCTTTCCAGCGTCCCCGGATTCTTCATACAAATCATATTCTTTTTTTATTACCACTTCACCATTGTCCGGATTATCTCGCTCCGCTTCTATTTTATCCCGCCTTTCTTTGGCGATACCCACCTTGTAAACATTCTCGGCAATAGAAGTTTCCGCGATACCTTCATTAAGAATCTCTTCCATCGTTTTTTTAAGCGCTTCCTCCGATTCGTTCAATTCTTCTGTCGTGGCAACGCCTAAAACATCCTGCCCACTTTCAGAATTCTCTATTTTACCTAAGTTTGTTTCTTCCGGTGGACCATATTTTTTTTCAAGTTCCAAATCTTTAATCTGTTCTCCAACTTCCCACGTACTCGGCCCTTGTTGCGCGTCACGGATTTCAATTTTTTCCTCAACCTCTTGTCCAATACTTTCGATTGTTTCTTTGTTGTCCGGTTGAAAGTCTTGCGATTCCAAATTAACCGAATCATTTCGCGCTTCAGGTGTTATCACGTCCTTGGAAATATCTCCTTCTACCCCGCTTGTTTGCTTTAATGGCGCATACGTCCATTCGGCCGGCGTCAAACCTCTGGGGTCTACCGCCTCATCTATTTCAGAAGTCGCCGCTTCGAGCGCGACAGCATCGCCGCCACTCGCGGAAACTTCTGTTTCCTCTATTCTTTTGCTTAAGGGATCTAGCTCGGGATTCTTTGGCATACAATAATATTTACTATAACTATTTTATATTTCCGATCTTTCCTAATCTCTTTTACATCGAAAAATTAAAAATGATTACTTTATTCTATTATAAATTATTAATTTATTTTACGCAATCACAATTTCAAGCTTTGCCGTATTTCCGCTTCAACAATGTCCCGCGGGCGGCCGTATTTTTGCCTGGACAATTCTCTTAGCATCGCTCCCCTTTCCGGATCACCCTTGGTCGGCGGAATGGTTTTCATTTTAAAAGGAGATGTTATTTTGTTGTTTATCATCATCTTGATAACCATCTGGAAATTATCCAAATTGATCAAGTCAAACCGGGAAAATTCCGGTTCAAATTGTTTTTCCAAAAACTCCGCGTCGTTCGCGCCCACTCGGAAAGAAACAAAAGTGCCCACGTTGCCGATAACCGCGTTTCTAATATCGTCCGTCAGTTGAGGGATGTATTGATGCGCCAAAACTAAGTCCAATCGGTATTTCCTCGCTTCGGACAAGATCGTTGAGATACTATCCGTGGAAAAATTCTGAAACTCATCCAGATAAAGATAAAAATCATTCCTGTTCTCTTCCGGTATGAGCGCGCGCCTCATCGCCGCCATCTGCATCTTTGAGACCAGGATCAAGCCCAAAAGCGAACTGTTTAATTCGCCGACGCGGCCTTTACTTAAATTGGCGAGAAATATTTTTTTCCCGTCCATCACGTCCGCCAAATTGAATCCCGATCTGGATTGGCCGACGATGTTTCTCACCATCTCGTTTTCCACGAACCGACCGATCTTTGAGATCACATAGCCGAGCATATCCGATTTTGTCGATCCCGTGGTTTGTTTCCATTCTTTGAGCCAAAAATTCCTGACCAACGGATCACTCACGTTTTGCAAACGCTCTTCCATAAAATGGTCGTCCGTAAAGATCCTCGGTATCTCGATCAAGGTACCGGGATTGTTTTTATCAGCCATAATGGCAAGCATTGCGTTTCTCATATAGTGCTCAAACATCGGACCGATCATTTCCGGAGGGAATAATTTGTAGAAAATGGAAACCATTTCGGAAACAGCTAAATCCTTTTGTTCCGGAGTCTCCCATTCGAGCATATTCAAACCGCAGGGCCGCTCCATATCAAAGGGTTCGAAAAGCACAACATCGTCCTTGCGTGATTCCGGAATCAAAGAGAGAATGTCGTCGATCAAATCGCCATGCGGGTCGATCACTCCCACACCTTCTCCCTTTTCAATATCTTGCCGGATCATTTGTTTTAAGAACGCTGATTTACCCACACCGGTCTGACCCACGATATAGAAGTGGCGACGGCGGTCGTCTTTACTCGCTATATAAACATCTTTTTCGTCCCCTCTGAAAATAGCCTTACCGATCAAAAACGTTCCCGAAACAGGCAAGCTGGCCGGAGGTTCCACTTCTTTTACTTTTGACCATTTTATATACGGGCTTTCCATATGCGGCAAGGGTGGATGATAAAAGCTCGCCAATTCCTCGCTGTTCAAAATTATTTTTTGATTTTCATTAAAATCCCGAAAAATAAAATCATAGATCATTCGGCGCGCGTTGCCGGATTTGATCCGAATGGATTTAAAGCTGTTCATCGGAGAAAGAAATTGAGAAAAACTTGATTCCAGGTTTTGGATGATCTCATCGGCGCGTTCTCTCGTCGCGGCCGCGGAGATAAGACGAATATTAGCTTCAAAGAAGGGTTTCTGTATCTTGTTGCGCAAATTCTCGATCGTCGCGTCGTCAACTTTCTTTTCTTTGACAATGTTTTCTTCCGGCTTTTTCGTGGACATCGCCTTGCCCATATCGCTGAAAATACCCGGATTAGCGGAACTGATGGCGGAATTCAGATCTTTGCCCTCGGAAACTATTTGCGACAAAACCTTGTCTCCGATCTTTTTGTAGTCGCCCATTGACGGACGGATAACTATTTGTATCGCCGCGCCCTCAGAAGCACTGATGTTGGTCAAGGAATTGGCAATCGCTTCCAACGGATCCGTGTCCAATTTTTTGTAAGTATTCAGGGGTAGAAAAAAAGAATTCTTAAGTTTCAGATAAGAAACCGAAACATTGGCACCAGGATCGAAAATAGTGTAATCATTCGGGATCTTTTCAACCACGGCCCCGGGATAAGCGCCTTGAATATATTTCGGCAAAGCGGTCGCGTAAGTATTTGGAACAGCCACGTAAAAAGAAATATCGCTCCCACCCAATTCCGAAGCGATCTCTAAAACCGCCCTCGGACGATGCCCGAAAACATTGTTTAAAAAATTTGATTCTTTCAGGTATAAAAAATTGGAGAATACTTGCTCCATTTTTCCGATCAAGGCTTTGGTGTCGGTTTTGTCGCTTTCAGCCTTGGTTTCGTATTTTGGTAACTTTATCGAAAAGAGGGTCATATCAAGGCTGGCGCGAACGCGAGCAGATCTTCTTTTTGAAAAAAATCCTATTATAATAACTATAAGCAGGAGAGTGCCGGAGATGAGAGCGATATAAAACATCGGGCTTTTCGGATAAACAAATTCCATACTCAGTTCTTTTTAAAGAATTTAAATTTTTCGTTTTTAGCGAAAGCGTCGTGCAGGGCGTCCAAAAATCGCGGATCTTTGGTCTTTTCCGCTTCCGCGATCGAGTGTTTCAAGCCCTTTTCCTCGGCAAGAGTTAAATAGTATTGTACTTGTTTAGAGATATCCGAATCGATTTTTGTTTCGGAAGCGCCACTATCCCCGCCATCATCGTCGCGTTTGATTTGCGGCATTCGCTTTTCTTCAACCGCCGCGTCAAGCCCCTTGTTCTCTATTTTTTCTTCGCGCAAGGACTCCACTGCCTCAACCCCTTGCTCCTTTATTTCGGGTACTTGTTCTATTTTCGGTTTCGGTTGTTCTATTTTTTCATCCATAATTTTACTTTGCCTCGCCGTAACTTTTGTGTAGGCGGGCTTTGCCTCACCGTAGTTCGCCAGCTGGCGGACGAAGGCGGGTTTTTCCCCACGCCCCTAGCGAAGGAAAAAAATTAATTTTGTATTTGTTATATTATACCAAAAATAACATTAAAAAGAAACAATTTTTTACGATTCGGTCAGGCGCATATTTTGCAAGATGCCCAACGCGACAAAGGTAAAGAAGAGATTGCTTCCGCCATAGCTCACAAGTGGGAGAGGAAGTCCGATAACGGGGATGATCCCGAGATTCATACCGATATTGATCGCCATTTGCGCGAACAGGGCGATTACGATCCCGGACGCGAACAGACGTGAAAAATTAGAATTCGCGATGAGTGCTATTTTCAATATTCTCCAAAACAAGATCGTGAATAATCCCAATAAAACGGTCACACCCAAAAGACCGGTTTCTTCGGCGATTGAAGCGAAAATAAAGTCTGTCTCCGCCTCGGGCAAAAATCCGTATTGGGTTTGCGAGCCGTTGCCAATGCCGGTCCCCGTCATTCCACCCGATCCGATACTGATCTTTGACTGGTTTTGGCTCCAGCCCTCGCCAAGCAAGTCCTCGTGCGGCGCGATATAGCTTAACACCCGGTTCTTTTGATAATCTTTTAACAAAAAAAGCCAACTTGAAGCGAAAATTAAAATAAACGCCATAACCAAAAGCAAAAAGTGCCGGACCTTAATTCCGGAAACAAGCAATATTCCGATCCAGAGGGCCAGCAATACCGCTACCGATCCGAACTCGGGCTGAAAAAATATTAAGATCGCGGGCACGACCACGTAAAGTCCGGATAAGATAATGTGTTGCAGATCGTAAAGTTCGACGTGCCGGCGAGAAAAATACTTGGCCAAAATCAAGATCAAGATCAATTTGGTGGGCTCAATTGGATCAAAGGCTACGGGCCCGATCCTATACCAGGATTTTATTCCCCTCACTTCCGGAACAAAGAAAAACAAGCCGACGAGTAAGATCACGCAAACAAAATAGATAAGCAAAAGCAGTAAAGAATTTTCCCGCAGATTCCGGTTGTCAATAAAACTAACCCCAATCATCGCCAAAAAAGAAACGACAAAAAAGATGGCCTGGCGGTTAAAAAAAATAAAATTTCCTTGCGCGGAAAAGTAGAGCGAAACCAATCCGAAAATAGTGAGCATCGCCGCCACTATTATCAAGATCCAATCAAACTTTTGCAAATGGTTTAAAATTTTCGTAAACATATATTTAAGAATAAAGAAGCAAGAATAAAGAATTAAGAATATTATTTGCGGGTGCGTTTTTGAGATGTCTCCTTTGGACACATTCGCAGAGAAATTCTCAGCAGAGAATTTATCGAGACCGAGCGCGACTGCCGACGACCGGTCGGCAGTCGACGCGGTGAACAAAGGAGATATCTCAAAATAAGCATTTTTTATCTCAATTTTTTCAGAAACTCTTTTTCGTCAATGATCTTTACTCCCAATTTTTTCGCTTTGTCATATTTTGAACCCGGGTTCTCCCCCGCTATCAAATAATCCAAATTTTTTGAGACCGCGCCTAAGACCTCTCCACCCAATGCCATTATCTTTTCTTTCGCCTCATTCCGGCTCATCGATTCCAAGGTCCCCGTTAAAACAAATGTCTTGCCCTTTAGTTTGGTGCCGCGCTTTTCTTCTTTTTCAATAATTATACCCGCGTCTTCCAATCTTTTTAAAAAATTCAAATTGTGCTTGTCCGCGAACCAATCGAAAACCGATTGTGCGACCACGGGACCGATGTCTCGCGTGCCTTCCAAATCCTCGGATGATAATTGTTTTATTTTCTCAATTGATCCAAACCTTTCCGCGAGATCGCGCGCCGTCTTTTCGCCCACGTTCCTGATTCCCAGGGCGTAGATAAATTTTCCCAAAGTGATCCTTTTTTTTGATTGAATATTCTCCACTATCTTTTTCGCCGACTTTTCGGCAAAGCGTTCCATCGGCAGAATATCGCCTTCCTTCAAGTCAAACAAGTCCGCCGCGTCCCGAATAAGCCCTTCTTCCAGAAAACGGTCAATTATCCTCGGGCCCACTCCGTCGATATCGAACGCGCTTGCGGAAACAAAATGACCGAGATACCTTCTCTTTCGACTGAAACAATTGGGATTGGGGCAATACCAGGCAACTTCACCCGGATGCCTCACCAAATTATCATCGCAGTCCGGACACTTTTTCGGCATCGAAAATCTTTTTTCTTTTCCGGTGCGTAGTTCGGGAAACACTTTCATAATTTCCGGTATTACGTCCCCGGCCCGGCCCACCGCGACCGTGTCGCCGATCTTTAAACCCAAACGCCTGATCTCGTCTTCGTTGTGCAGCGTCGCCCGGCTGATCGTAACTCCGCCAACTTGAACCGGTTTCAAAACCGCCACCGGAGTCATCGCGCCCGTGCGGCCGACTTGCACTATAATATCTTCGATAATAGTCGTGGCTTCTTTCAGGGGGAATTTCAAAGCTATTCCCCCTCGCGGCGCCTTGCCCACAACTCCGAGCTTTCTTACGATCTGATTATCATTGATCATTACCACGGCCCCGTCTATTTCGTACGGCAATTTTTCCCTGTTTTTTTGCCAATAAGCGTAATAATCAAACACTTCGTCCAAATTATCGCAAAAACGATTGTATTTGTTATTGGTTTTAAATCCCAAAGCCTTCAAAATAATATGTTCTTGCTCGTGCGTTTTCTGACCCAAATCCGTGATCAGGGAATAAATATTGGAATCAAGCTTTCTTTCGGCCGTGATCTTCGGATCCAATTGCCGGATAGATCCGGCCGCCAAATTTCTCGGGTTGGCATACAGAGGCAAACCCTTTTTCGCCCGCTCCTCGTTCGTTTTTAAAAATTCTTTTTTGGTGATGATCGCTTCACCCCGAACCACGATCTCTTTCAAGCCTTTTTGTTTTATAATTCTCGCGGCATCCTTCAATCCGGCATTTTCCAATTCTCGCGCCGCTTCTTTTTCGCTCCTTAATCTCAAGGGTATGGCGTCAATCGTTTTAATGTTTTGAGTCACGTTCTCTCCGATCCGCCCGTCTCCCCTTGTTGAACCGATCGCCAATACTCCGTTTTCATAGATCAATTCTATCGCGAGCCCGTCCAATTTCGGTTCGCAGTAATAGTTTACTTTTTTCGCTTCGCTCTGCGTCAATAATTTTTTGTTTCGCGTCTCCCAATTTTCCATATCCTCGCGAGAAAACGCGTCAAAAAAAGACGTCATCGCCTTGGGGTGCGTAAATTTTTTAAAAGCCGGGAGGGGTTCGCCTCCCACCCTCTGTGTCGGAGAATCGGGAGTGATTAGATCCGGATAATTTTGTTCCAAATCAAAAAGTTCCTTTTTCAAGGAGTCCAAAGCGTTTTCCGAAATCTCTTGCTTGTCCAAAACATGATAAAGATAGCGATGATAGTTAATGAGTTCCCGCAATTTCGCTATCCTTTGCTTCGCCTCTTCCTTATTCATAGGTATTAATAGTTTACCTGTATTTTTCTGCTTGCCGCCCCGAATCTTCCGATCGTGGTAATAGTGGTTCCCGTTTGCTCACAATCACCGGTATTGGGAGCCGTATAAGCATAAACTACAGTATAAGAATAAGCCGCGTCGCCATCCACGGTACCTGACGCCAGGTCGCATTCCGGAACCGCTTTATAAGCCTTGTATAGTGCCTGTTCTATGCCGCTATCAGCGCAGTGAAACGCTTTCACGGAATCGGCCCACGAAGCGCTGATCTTCGCGGATCCCCCGATAATGGCCGCGGCACTTAAAGAAAAACTCATCAAAACCGCTATCATAATGGTTATCATATACAAAGAGATTCCTTGTTGATTCTTTAAGCTTGTTTTCTTTTTCATATTTATTGGGCAATGTTTAAGTTTCTTTGCGAAGCCGTGGTTTGCAACGTAAGTCGAGGGATCGGATTTACCCGCTTGCTTGTCGATACCGCGTCAACCATAATCGTGACTTTCGGCTGTCCGATATTTACCGTATCTCCGTCAACCGCGAAATTCAAAGTACTGACCGTAATCTTTGAAGAGGTCAAATCGATATAACTACCGAAAGCGTCATCCGTCGCGTCAGTTGATTTTCTAACTTTTATTATGCCCGCGCTTAAAGAAAATTCCATACATCTGTATCCCCCGGCCGAATAATCAAATGCCAAAAATTTAATAAGCGTCTTTGTCCCGTCTGCTCCGTAATTGGAATTGGCCACGCCCGTACAAGTGCCGGGGACATCTCTGTCCGCCATCCTCAAGGCTTTGTGCATATATTCCATCGCGTAGCCGGTTTGATTTATCAATTCCTGATTTTGCAAGATCGCGGCTTGAGTATTCATTGCGGAGGTGAATAAATTAACGAGTGAAACCGATAAAACAGCGAAAATTGACATAGAAACCAAAACTTCTATCAAGGTCATTCCTTTTTTGCTTTTTTTAATATTTTTAAAAAAATTAATCATATTTATTCCGGTAGCCATTTATAAATATCTTCTTTGACAGTGGTCGTGTGGCTCGCCCAGCGAACATAGACCGTAATATGCAAAATATCGGCATCCTCCTCAATACAGATCTGCCTTCGAAAAGGTGTTCTTGTGGCGCCTCCAGTACTGTCGTAACCATAGAATCCGTTCTTTACATAAAGATATCCGGAATCAGTATAATTGGGAAAATTTACCGGCAAAGGACTATTGACGTCCGTGAGATAATCCGCGTAACATCCGCCATTCGCGCCCGAGCAATCCTCGCAATTCGTCAAATTGTGATCCCACACCGTGTCCTCATCGATATCGACCCAATTGTAGTCCCGAACATTTCTCACCAATTCTACCCCTTCCTGTCCCAAAAGCGTCGCGGTAAAATTCTCCCTGACTTGTTTTGCCTGTTGAGTATATCTTGTAACCGAAGAGTAAACTCCAAGAAGGGCGATCGAAATCATCAGGCACGAAACCAGCATTTCGATCAAAGTAAAACCGCGCTCGCCGTTCACCCCCATATTAAACCTGAAAATTTTAATTTGCTTCTTCATTATATTAAGGATTGGTTACGTCAATACGGCCAATGTTGTTTATTTTTACTGTTCGCTGTTTTGTTCCGGCCGCCGGACTGGGGCAACCCGTTGTTGCTTCCGGAACAAGAATAATGCTCGCTTCGGAATCCGTCGGATCATTTTCCACGTAAACAGTCGGTTCCGGCGGCTTGAAAGCTACGCTCAAGGCGCCATCACCCTCCGAAACTCCACCCATACGAACATCGCAAATCATTACCCCCTTCTCAATATTTACGGTTTCCGTCACGGTGTCTCCGCTATATCTGTAATCCGCGTTAATGTTTTTGTAAACAATATACTTCTTTGAATCCGCCAATGTCCCACGATAAAAATAAATACCGAATCCGTTCGCCGCTCCGGTCACGTCCTGGCCGGAAAGAGCCATTTCTCCGACACGGCGAAAATCTTGAGCCAGTTTTTGCGAAGCTCTGTCCAGGGCTTGATTGTCATTGCTCGCGCTATAATTTCCAAAAACAGTGACCGACAAAATAACCGTAATGGCCATTACGGTCAACAACTCCACCATTGTCAATCCTTCGTTTTTACCCAAAATTCTTTTAAAATTTATTTTTTTCATTTGAAAAAATAATAATAAACGTAATTACTAAGGGATAAGTACCAATCCTTGATCACGGTTCCGTAAAAAAGAGCGACGAACGTCCCGGCGACAAGAAAGGGCCCAAAGGGCACGCTTGATTTTAATTTCTTTTTACGAAGTGCTATCAATATTAATCCTATTATAGCACCCGAAATAAAAGAGATAAAGAGCGCGACCGCGGTATTCGTAATTCCCAATAAAAGTCCAAGAAAAAATACCAATTTCACGTCACCGAATCCCATCGCCCGTCCTTTTGAAAAAAACCAGAGGATAAAAAAGAAAATTGTGGCTCCCGCGGCGGCAACGATAAAACCGACAACGTCTTGCTCAATGTAAAATCCTTGCAAGTATCCGAAAATAATCCACGCAATTGTAAGGCCGATGCCGAGAAACGTAACCCCATCCGGAATTATATAGTGTTTCAGGTCGTACACAAACGCGATTGCGAGAAGAGAGATCGCGGCCCACAAAAACACTACATTATAAAAAGCAAATGTGAACCCGTCATACAATAACTCTATCTTAAAATAATTGTAAATAAAAACAAAAAGCAGGCCCAATACAAGCTCCACCAAAGGATATTGAATAGAGATCGGTTTTTTACAATATCGGCATCTACCTCTTAAAAACAAAAAACTGAACAGAGGAACGAGATCGAGCCAGGACAGTTCTTGCTTGCAACGCGGACAATAAGATCGGCCGCGCATAAAGCTCTGATTTTTATAAGTCCTCCAAATGACGCAATTTAAAAAACTGCCGACAAGCAAACCGAAGATAAAAACAAAAATTGATTCAATAATCATAGAATGATTTTAACATAATTTCTAAAAAAAATATATCCTCCCGTAAGGAAGGATATATTGGAAAAATAATTCGACAATCAATTATGGACAGGCTGTTGCCGCGGCACAAGCCGCTGTTCCTACTTTCCCCGCGGAATCCATACAAACAGTACCACTTATATTTGTCGCAACTGACATACAGTAAGCCGCTCCAGCGGTAGCAATATTCAAAACAAATGACGTTCCGCCAACACCAGTGGAAATAATGTCATCGTATAACTGGTCTCCTTCTGTATAGCTTTGAGCGGTAAAGTTAACCGTGCCCGCCGCATTTTGCACCCCACTTCCGGCTGTTCCATAAGACGTACCGCTACCGGTAGTCATTTTATATATTTCCGCCGTTGATCTCAATTGATCCATTTCTGATTTAATTCTCGCGTCTTTTCCGCTTTTTGAGGCGTTTTGCATAGAAACAATGATTAGGGCGGATAATATACCAATGATAGCAATTACCACCAATAACTCAATTAGAGTAAAACCTTTTTTGCTTTTTAAATTCATATTTTTAGTTTACCCCCCTCTTTTTTAAAAAAACGGGGGTTAATCTTATTAGCCGACCTTTTTTCAATTTTTATTATATTTGTATTTTACCACTTTAAATTATTTTTCGTCAAGCTGTGCAAAAAATAATCTTTATGTCGGAACCGTGGTACTGACCTGATATATGGGCAAAAGCACGGCCGCGACCAAAAATGCCACCATTACCGCGAGCCCGATGATCATAACCGGCTCGATAATACTTGATAAAGAATCGATAAATACTTCCGCCTCTCGTTTGTAAAACCTAACGATATTTAACAGCGCCGTATCAAGCCTTCCCGTCCTCTCACCCACCACCGCCATCTGCACAAACAAAGACGACACCTCTCGTTCGTGCTTGGCCAGGGCGTAACTCACCCCCTCTCCCTTTATAACTCGGCTTCGTGTGTCCAACAATATACGCCTGTAAACATTATTACCGATCAGATCGGAGACCACTTCCAAGGCGTCCGCGATTGGAATGCCCGCGGATATAAGGGTCGATAGGTTTTCGGCAAACCTTGCCAAATACAAGTTCTTGAAAAAATTGCCGAAAATAGGTAATTTTAAAATAAAGCGGTCAATAATATCCTTTCCTTCTTTTGTTTTCGGGTAGAAGTAAAAGAAGCTCGCTATACCGAAGAAGAACAGAAGAACAAGATACCAAAAATCAACGAAGAAATTGGATATGGCGATAACGATCTTGGTCGTTATGGGCATTTCTTGCCCCGAACCTTCAAGCACCTTTACCAGTCCCGGAATCACAAAAACCATTATAACTATAAATATCAAAACGAACACGGTAATAATGACAGCCGGATAGATCATCGCGCCCGTAGTTTTCATTCTAATATTATACTCGCTTTCCACGTGGTCCGCGGTACGTTCCAAGATCTTCGGCAAATCTCCGGACACTTCTCCGGATTTAACCATATTGACGTAAAAGGTGGAAAATATCTCCGGAAATTTGGAAAACGCTTTGGAGAGCAAAGTACCGCCCCGGACATCCGTGGCAATACTTACCAGTTTTTCTTTCATTTTTTTATTTGTGGTTTGGTTCGCCAAAGCGTCCAAAGCTTCAGCCGGAGAAACATTCGAATCGATCATAATCGAAAGCTGTCGCGAAAACATCACAATTTCCTTTTGCGAAACTCCTTTAAAGAACGGCAAATTTATTTTCGCGTCGAGAAGACCGCCTTTTTTATCTTTTTCTTCAAGGCTTACGGGAAAAAGGCCTTTTTCACTCAAGGCGTCCAAAACCTCATCCTTTGAATTCGCTTCAAACATTCCGGAAATGGTCTTTCCTTCCGCGTCTTTGGCTTGATACGCGTATTTCATAAAATTATTGCAATATTATTTTTTTTAGTTCTTTGACGTTCGGCGAATAATTAAAAGCGTTCTCCAAGGTCACGAGTCTCTTTCTAACCAATTCGGCGAGCGACCTGTTTAATGAAACCATGCCCAGATCGGAAGAAGTGTCGATGACCAACGGCAACTCATAAACTTTGTTCTCGCGAATCAAATTGGCAACCGCCTGAGTATTGAACATTATCTCGCACGCGGGCACCACACCTCCGGCAATCGCGGGTATCAATCTCTGAGAAACGATTCCAAGAAGAGAGCTCGAAAGCTGTGCCCTGATCTGATTTTGCTGTTCTCCGCCGAAGACATCGACAATTCGGTGTATCGTTTGGGCCGCGGAATTTGTGTGCAGAGTGGCAAAGACTAAATGCCCGGTCTCCGCGGCGGTAATGGCCGTGGAAATGGTTTCCTGATCTCTCATCTCCCCCACCATAATCACGTCTGGATCCTCGCGAAAGGTCGATTTCAACGCCCGAGCGAAAGAAAGCGTATCGGAATTGATCTCTCGCTGGGAAATGATCGCTTTTTCATCATTGAAAATATATTCTATCGGATCTTCAATCGTAATAATATTGGCCGCCCTGGTTTTGTTGATCTCTTCCACCATTGCCGCCAAAGTGGTACTTTTTCCATGGCTCGCCGGACCGGTAATCAGAACAAACCCCTGCATCTCTTTCACAAACTGATAAAGCTGCATCGGCAAATTAAGTTCGTCTAGTGTTCTAATCCGGTTCGGCACGGCTCGAAGCGCCGCGGCGATCGAACCGGACTCGAAATAAATATTGACTCTGAACCTACCAACTCCTTGAAAATCGTAAGAAAAATCTATTTCTTTTTCCGTTAAAAATTTCTCCGCTTGGGTTTTACTCATCAAAGAAAGGCAAAGATTTTTCGTGTCTTCCGCGGTCAATTTTTTTTCTCTCGCCAAGGGAATCAACTTTCTGTCAATTCGGAGGATTGGCGGATGGCCGACGGCGATATGCAAATCAGAAGCGCATTTTTGGATTGCCAGATATAAAAGCTGTTGCAGATAAGTTTGATAATCCATTTTACGATTCTTCAGAAATTCTTAATACTTCCTCCACGGAAACCTCTCCGGCCAAGGCTTTTATAAGACCATCTTGCCTCATAGAGATCATCCCTTGCCTTTTCGCTTCTTTGGCGATGGTGGCCTCGGACGGATCCACCAAAATGATCGATTCCAATTCCGGGGTCATTTTCAAAATTTCAAAAATTCCGATTCTGCCTTTTTCTCCTTTCATATTGCATTTCGGGCAACCGACCGGTTTATAAACGTATAATTGCCCGGCGAGATCGATACTTTGTTTCATCTTCGGCGGCAAATCAGCCAAATCTTTCAAGATCAATTTTTCCAGCTCTTTCGCGGGCCTGACCTTTTCTTTACAATAAGGACACAAACGATGCGCGAGCCTTTGCGCGAGCGCGATATTCAAAGTGGCAGGAACAAGAAACGGTTTGATCTTCATATCAACAAGACGAGGCACCACTCCGATGGCGTTGTTGGTGTGTAGGGTGGACAAAACGACGTGACCGGTCAAGGCCGCGTGAGTGACCAGAGACGCGGATTCCTCATCTCGCACCTCACCCACCATTATAATGTCCGGGTCTTGCCTTACAACGTGCCTTAGACCATTACTGAAATCATAACCGATCTCCGGCCTGATCTGCGATTGGTTCACTCCCTCGATAAAATACTCGATCGGGTCTTCCAGGGTGATCACATTGAATTCCGGTTTATTCAACTCTTGCAATATGGAGTAAAGCGTGGTGGTCTTTCCGGAACCGGTCGGTCCGGTCGCGAGGATCAACCCAAACGGTTTTTCCACCGCCTCCCTGATCAATTCCAAATTGGTGCCTATAATGCCAATCTCTTCGTATGTTCTTAGTCCTTCGGACGAATCCAAAACCCTGATCACCACTTTTTCTCCAAGTTTTGTGGGCAGTGTGGATACCCTGAAGTCAACGCTTTTTTCGTTGATCCTCGCCGAGAAACGGCCGTCCTGCGGGATCCTGGTCTCATCAATTCTCAAATTGGAAAGAATCTTGATCCTGGCCACGATCGATGGGTGTGTATGAATGGGTAAAAATAATGAAGAATAAAGCGTACCGTCCATTCTAAACCTTATTCTTAATTGTTTTTCTTCGGGTTCGATGTGGATATCGGATGCTTTTCCGTCGATGGCGTGCCTTAAGATGACTCCCACCATTTTAATGATCGGTGCTTCTTCCGCCACCCTCTCGTTTTTGGGCTGTTCCCCGTCCGCGAACATTTCCACCTCTTCCGCTCCCCCCAACTCCGCCTCAAGTTCGGTCAAGGCCTCGTCCACTTCTTGTTTTAAATTTCGGTATTGTTTCGCGTATTCCTCAAAAAGCCTTTGGCTTATCAAATACAATTCCAATCTTTTTTTCTGCTGACGCATTAAAAAACTAAGCGCTTCTTTGGCTTTAAAATCTTCCGGGTCGACTATGCCCACTTTTAAAACCGGATCCTCCAATACCAAGGGCATCATCTTGTAAAACCGGGCGGACTCCTCTGGTATGAGCGTCAACGTTTCATTCGGTATTTCCAAAGTCTCGTCACCCGTAAAAACAGGAATATTATAGATCTCCGATTTTATTTCATTCAACTCTTCTTCGGAAAGCAATCTTTTCAGAATTAAAAAATCTTCCTCAGAGCCTTTGAATTCCTCTTTTAACTCTTTTTTCAACTCATCGGCTTGCTCCTGAGTTATAATATTTTTTTCTACCAATTTTTCTATGAGCATAGCAAAGTTATTTTATGAACCCGTTAACATCGACACCCGATACTCAAGGTTATTGCGCCGTAGGCAAGGTAGTAGTAGTGGTGGTGCCGGATTGAGCCGGAGTCTGACCGGCGCCCTCGGTTTGCAAATTTATTCCCGATGGAGGCAAAAACGGATTAACCCGTCCGGCGGGTATTGTGCCCGTGCCCGTACTCTCTCGGAAATCGGGATAGTCCGGAAAAGCTTCCAATGCCTCAAATTCCGGAGAATTTAAAAAAGTAAAATCGATATTGATCGCGTCCATATTTACCGGAGCTGACTGTGTTTGAGGCAGAAAAGAAACCGATGGGCTGTTTTTGTTAAAAAAATAAAAACCGATCGCGATCAAAACCAAAATACCGCCCACGAGCAATATGGGTTTTGATTTGGCGGTCTCAAAAGCGGAAGAACTGTCCGAATTATTTAAAATGTCCATATGTGTTTATATTTCCCCCATCTTTTGGTGAAAAGGTGGGAGTTTACCCCCATCTTTTTTCTAAAAGGCGGGGGTTTACCCCCATCTTTTTTCTAAAAGGCGGGGGTTAATTAATATGAATAAATATCAGCGGTGATAAAAAAGTCATTTACCGCGGAGCCCCCCTTGAAGTTTACCTTTTGGACGGAAATAATATATCCTTGGCGTTCAAAGGTCTTGAGCAAGCTTTTGAATTTTTCATACGTGCCACTGACGGTCAAGGTAACGGTTGTTTTCTTCAAACGGCTGCTTTCGATCGCGCCCAGTGACGCGTCAATTTGGCCGGCCACTTGGCTCGGAGACGGAGTGGATTCAACTGTTGCCGGTTGATTCATCTTCGGCCCCCCCTCATTCCCCAACTTGGATGTATCACTCGCTTGCTTCACGGGAGCCGGAGCGGAAAATGAAATGCTTGACAGAGTCATAGCGTTTTTCTTCACGAGATCGTTAAAGAAAATTTCCAATTCGGATTGAAAGAACGGTGAAGAAAAAAAGTTTGGCTCAATCTTTCTCTTCTTGGTATCCCAATTTAATGATTTCAAAGTCTGGTCGGTCTCGCTTATTTTCGCGTTATAATCGATAATGGCTTGCTTTTCAGACTCTTTCCCGGACATAGCGGCCGCCTGACTTTGCCAGGAATCAAAAACAGGTTTGTCCAAAAAATAACCGATGGCGATCGCGATCAGGATCAAGACAACGTATCCAATGATTGAAGAGAGGAAATTTTTTGTGTCCATAATTTTATTGTGAAATTTGTTTTAACGTTTCGGGCTTAACGACCAGATTAAGATCGAAACTGACCACCCCCAGAGAGGATTTGACATTCGAAACGCTGCTTTGCTCGATCAATATCTTCTGGCTGTCAAAATAGGCCAACTGTTGGATCAAAGGCTGGAAGCCTTTTGATTTGCCGGTTAAAATTACCGTTCGCGAGGGAATATCCAAGGAAATATTGTCAAAATAAATTTGGGGGTGCACCCACTTTTCAAAAGATTCGAAAAATAGCGAAGCGGTCGCGCGGCTCGCGAGCAAAACCTTGTAATCCCTGATCTCCGTACCGATACTGACCGCGTTAATCCCGGCTCCTTGATTCCTCAGATCACTGATCTCAGTGGCGATACTGTTGATCTTTTCTTCACCTTTCGGAATCGCCCAGAATCTCAAATACAGAAAAACGCCAATAACAATTATAATGGCTCCGATGGCTATCACGGAAATTATTTTTTCTATCACGGAAGAGCTTCCCTCCCCCGAAGTTATTTCAATGGCCATAATTTTTGATTAAAAGTTTTAATTTTTAAAAATGCTGAATGTTTTAATTATATACGGAAAGATACTCTCATTATAATTTATTTTCCCGTTATTTTCAAATAAATAACCATGTTTATCCACATTACCGATCAAATTTTTTCAGAGCCTCGCCGATAGCGATGGCAAAAGTGGGATGGATCGATTTTATTTTGTTCTCAAGTATCGGAGGATATTGGACACTCAAGAAAGATTTGCCGAGAGATATCTCCATATCCATAAATTCATCCTCATCAAAGACGCTTTTAAAATACTCAACAATGCCGAACATCTGGGATGTTCCTCCGGCCAAGAGCATTTTTCTCACCCTGACATTTTCATTGTTCTGGAATTCAATAACAACTCTTTTTATCTTGTCCACGATAAGAGAGATCACGGGCACCAAAATTTGAGCGACATCTTCGCGTTCATCGCTCAAAAGGCCGTTCTGCTTTTTTATTTCTTCCGCCTCCGCGGGATCGATGTTCAGAGTTTCCGCCAAGCTCAGAGTCAGGTCTTTTCCGGCAACATCAAAGCTAAAGCTGGTCTTCAGATAATTATCACTAACAACGCTTACTGTCGTGCTTTGATAGCCGATTTCCACTATACAAGTGGGGGGATCCGTGGGTTCGAACAAAGATCTTTTCGAGCCAAGAGCCTCGGCTTCAAGAGCCGCCAATTCCAATCCCGCGTTCTCGGCGATACCCTTGTATTGCTCAACCAAAACCTTGGGAATGGCCATCAACAAAACTTTGTTTTTTTCTTTCGCGCTGTCCTTTGACATTGATTGCCAATCCAAAACCATCTCGGACAAAGGCAAAGGAATATGCTTTCGCGCCTCGAATCCGATCGCGTTATCAAGCTCCTTTTTTTTCATCGGAGGGAGCTCGAAAGAAACAAAAAATGTGGAAAAATCCGGCAAAGAAAAATTAACCTTTTTTGCCTTTATCCCGGTCTCGGCCAAAATAACCCGCAGGGCCTTTGAAATATTTTCTATCGAGGGGTTAAGGGTGTTTTTGTCAAAGTTTCGAAACGATTGAGTCGTAGCTATATCCAAATTAAGCTCGCCGTAATTTTCGAGCACAGGTTTGTCTTTTTTTCGGGAGACTTCCACCACTCTGATCGACTTGGTTCCTATGTCTATACCGAGACTGTTCTGGTTTGTTTTTTTGCCAAAAGAAAACATGATTGATATTATTTTCTAAAGTATAACATTATTTAAAAAAAATGAAAATACACGAACAACGATTAAAACAAGGGGTGTGATCACCAACTGGAAAAACAAGAAATATTGACTATAATTAATATTATGAACTATTTTTCGCGCGCTAAAAATCTTATAGTCGATATTCTCTTTCCCAAAAAATGCCTTAATTGCGGCCGCGAAGGAACCTATTTTTGCGAAGATTGTTTTTCCCTGGTCAGCATTAATCCCTTTGTCCACTGCCTTTGCGAAAATTCGCAAAAACTCCCCTTCGCCGGGAAATGCCCGCGTTGCGAAAAAAGAAAACTTAACGGCATTTTCGCGGCTACTGATTTTAAATCGCGCCAGGTAAAATTAATGGTTCACAACTTTAAATACAAAAGCCAAATAAAAGAGCTCTGCTATCCCCTGTCGATATTGATTTTAACACACTTTAATGTTGTGGCAAAGGATTTGCCCGGCGACTGCGTTATCGTCCCTGTTCCCTTATTTATCAAACGAAAAAAAGCCCGGGGTTTTAACCAGGCGGAGGAGATCGGTAAAACAATTTGCGAAGCGATAAAGATACCAATAAGCATTGATAATTTGGTACGAATTAAAAACACGCACCCACAGGTTGGATTAAGCAAAGAAGGGCGTGAAGAGAATATCGCGGGAGCTTTCGCAGTAAAAAACCCTGAGGAATTAAAGGACAAAAACATCTTTCTTTTGGACGATGTTTACACTACCGGAGCGACAATGGAAGAGTGCGCCAAAACTTTAAAACGAGCGGGCGCACGCGAAGTTTGGGGCGTTGTTGCGGCCCGCGAAAGCAATAAATAGGACGACCAAACTCATTGACCAACCACATTATTTTGTATAGAATGGCTTATCAGTTCAAGGAGGGGTGCTAGAGCGGTTGAATAGGATAGTCTTGAAAACTATTGTGGGGAAACTCACCGAGGGTTCGAATCCCTCCCCCTCCTCAGTAAATTTTAATGCATTATATTCCTAATTGGAGAGGTGCCAGAGTGGTCGAATGGGGCACCCTGCTAAGGTGTTAGCTGTGAAAACGGCTCGAGGGTTCGAATCCCTCCCTCTCCGCATTTGTTTCTTGGAATAGATTGACAAATCTATCTCAAGAAAAAAAGAGTGAATGAAGGAATTCGAAGGCGGAGGACTGACGAGCCCGAGCCGGGTCCTGAGGATTTTCCCCCAGGAAAATACCGAAGGACGAATCCCTCCCTCTCCGCTTAATTGAAAAGATAATCTTGGGGTTATCTTTTTTAATTTGCGAGCGCAATTTTAAAAAATTTGTTATAATATCCGTATGTCAACGGAAAAAAAATCAACGGAAAAATTGAGCCTAAAAGATATGCTTTTGTTTGTGCTGGTGCGCGCTGTTTTCGCTATCATAATAATTTTCGTCTTTATGTCTGTTTTTTCGCAAATCTTCAGCCACGTCGGAAAACAACTGGAAAACAATCCCCTGCCGGAAATGCCGAATATAAATGCTTTATTTGCCCCGGCACCCCAATATGTGGACGGAAACAAAATCCTTGAAAATATCGCCACGCAAATGAGCTTTGGCGCTAGATACGTTGGATCCGAGGGGCACGAACGAGCTGTCGATTTTTTTGTGACCGAACTCAAAAAATATGCTCCGGAAGTCGAGACCCAAAAATGGGGAGCTGTGGATTCACAAAACCAAAAACAAAATTTAACAAATATCATTGCCCGATTCTATCCGGAAAAAAAAGACCGGATAATAATATCCACGCATTATGACAGTAAAAAAACCGCGAATCTGGATCCCGCAAATCAGACGTTGCCGGTACCGGGTGCGAACGATTCCGCTTCGGGTGTGGCGATAATTATTGAAATGGCAAGATATTTAAGCACAGTGGAAAAGGAACCGAACATCGGAATTGATTTTGTTTTGTTTGATGGCGAAGAACAAGAAACGGACAGCAACGGATGGAATCCGCTCGGCTCAACTTATTTCGTCAATAATTTAAAAACTTTTTATCCGGATAAAGATCCTGTGCTTGAAATAAATATTGATATGGTCTGCGACAAAGATTTGAATATTTTCAAGGAAGTAAATTCTTATGAAAGATATCCGGATCCCGCTAACGCGATTTGGGATTTGGCGCGAAAAAGACTTGCCTTTGGGTTCAGGCAATCGAAGGGACAAGGAATATTTGATGACCACACGCCGTTTTACAGGGCCAATATACCCGCGGTCTTGATCGTTGATTTTGACTACAAATATTGGCACACTACCGCGGACACGATCGATAAATGCGGCAAAGGTTCCGTAGAAGAAGTGGGCAATGTACTTTTAGACTATATCTACTCGCGATAAAGCCTACTCCATATCTTTTATCGCAACATCTCCGAATTCGGTTTCTTGCCTCTCTTCTTTTTCAAACGCCAAATTGTTCTCACTCATTCCGAACGCTTTTGACCATTTGTAATAAACCGGGATCAAATTGTCAGCCAAAAACACATCTCCGTTTTTCTGAGACAAAATAACTTTAAGATAATTCTGCTCGCCGTTTTGGGGAGCGATCTTTAATATTTTTTGTTTTAAAATCGGATTGCTTTGCCCGAGGCGCGTTAACGCTTCCGGAGAAGTTAAAGCCTTTATGATCGATTCTATGGAAGACATTACGATCTCCGCTTGCATAGCGTTGTATGAGGCGTATTTCGGAAACCCGCGCGAAGAATCCGGAGAGGTTCCCGAAACCTCGGAAGAGATCACGACTCCGGGCACCTGTTTGCCGAGATTATCAAAGAGAGGCTGGGCCAATAAAAGCCCTTCTTTGTTAAAAATACTACTGTTCTTTCCCGTGTATTTTTGTATGATCGGCAACGCTCTTGTTATTCCTTTTTCACCAAGATAAAAAGCTATTTTGTCTTTTCGGTTCATCGCCTCGGAGATGTTTTCCGCGGTCATCTCAAACAGCGCCGGCGTCTCGGCCGCGAATCCCACTCTTAGCAATTCCTCGTCCTTACTGAATTGAGAGAGCAAAGATTCGAAAACATTGATCACATTCTCGCTACCGACATTGATCGATATTCTGTATTTTGTCTCTTCTCTCTCCGGCTGTCGCATATCCCCTTTTGTTTCATCAAAACAATTTGATTCATAACAAAGATGGCCGTTTTCATAAAAATACGGATTAACATAAACAGATACTTCTTTCAAGGCGCGCGGAACTCTTATCTTTACTTTTCTTTTTTCGTAAGAAATTCTTTTTCCGTGGTCCGCCTTGAACTTGCGCGCCGCGAGGATCCACTCCCTGTTCTCGTTTTTTGAGAGCCACTCGTTTACTTTTTCTCTCGCGACTGTGGCAAAGCTGTTTTGGTTGACCGTGCCATCCGGATTGATCTCGTAATCAATTCCTTTTCGCAATCGAAGCGCTCGGCCGACAAGATAAGAATAGAGATTGCCGCCACACACCACCCATTCTTTTATGACGTTAACCAATTTTAACGCTTTTTTTCTGTCTAAAAAATTATCCTTGTTTTTCAAATAAGCTATGGTCAGCTGTTTCGCTCCCAGATCGGTCGAAAGCGTGACCTGGCTCACCTCGCTCATTGATTCGTCAAGATCGGGCATATCAAGCGTCTGCGGCGATTCCATTACTTCCAAATCAACATTTTCATCTGACTCAATCAAGGGTAAACGAGAAACTTGCTTCCTTGTTACCGGCCTCACCGGGGGCAGATCTTCTTCATTCTCTTGATCTTCTTCAATCTTTTTCGGTTTGTTCATCAAGCCGGCGGAAATAAAAGATAGCTTGTAAAGTAAATTGGCGTAAACCAATTTGTCCGCCTCATTAGTGAAACCGAAAGAAAATTGGTCGGTCGATTTTGATCTTTCAAATTCGCGATACTCGTTTCTGATCCTGTTTAAAATAAAATTTTCTCCCTCGGATAGGTTTTCAATATCCCCCTTCCCGCTGATATACGCGGCCACTGATTTTTCCGCTTCTTCGTGGCTCATATTTACTTTGTCTCTTATCTCAGGAGAAAGTTTTTTGTAAAAATCCAAAAACGCGTCTCGCTTCC
>Ga0265297_10004286_pt1 | contig 23615 bp, 26 predicted proteins | sample Munlanlwell13791_FD_192502 | JGI IMG/M metagenome (GOLD analysis project Ga0265297, IMG submission 192502) | Leachate microbial communities from a municipal landfill in Southern Ontario, Canada - Leachate well 137-91 | ecosystem: Engineered > Solid waste > Landfill > Unclassified | place... | reverse complement strand
TACTGACATTGAGACCAAAGCTACGATAAATATGAGAGAAGCTACAAACTACACTTATGCAAATGCGGGCACTCATAAATTCAAGGTTGATGTTACATGGGGCACAAGTGATAACAAAGAGAAACCTCTGGTTTTCGCTCTTTATCAGAACTATCCTAATCCTTGCAAAGACAGAACAACGATTCAATATTGTATTCCGAAAGAGTGCGACGTAAAATTAAGCCTCTATGACCTTTCGGGAAGGAACGTAAAGACGCTTGTCAATGCAAAGACAAAGCCCGGCAGATATGTTACTACAGTGGAGAGCAAGGACTTTGCAGCAGGAGTCTATTTCCTGAAATTCAAAGCCGGGGATTACAAAGAGACAAAGAAAATAGTGTTGATGAAATAAAAAATATAGAACAACGCAAAAGCCCTCTCTGTGTTTACGGGGAGGGCTTTTTTATAGGAGTATAAAGAATTTATTGACTATTAAAGAAAGAAGATTAAAATAATTTATATCATCTAAAGTTGGAAATGTAAAAAAATTAGGGGGGAAAATGAATTTAGAAAATATAACTACAAACCCAATAAAGAACTCCATAAATCCAGAACTAATGTTTGAAGCAAAATTTTCTATTCAATTAGGTTCTGAAATTCCTATTGAAATTACTGGTTCTTTACTATCAAGTGAGGGGGAGAAATTAGCTAATATTTATAATAATTCTTATAAATTACAGCATGAATCAGAGAAATTAAAATTATCTGCAAGGGAAGATAACAATAGAGAAATAACAAATAGAACAATAAATATAGAACTAATTGCTTCGTTAAATTGCAGAGTTTTGGATAGAATTCAATTCCTAAGAAAAAAAGAACAAAAAGGGGATGTAATATTAAATCTCGATTTATATGTGAAAACGCTAGAATCACGTGCTCGTCTCTCTAGCATATTTTTAACAGATCCTAATAATTTCGGTTCACAAAATATTACATATGATTACCAAAAGAGAGATAGTTACCCAAGGAATCACGTCGATATGTGGATTTTATCTGGAGATAGCAGTTCAGTTTTTATTGAAATGAATAATAGAAATTTTAAAAAGAAGATTACTATCCCGGGAAGTGATTGGGTTCATGATTTTTGTCCTGTGTTTCAAATCGGCAACTTTTATGTATTCGAATATTTTATGCCAGACTATAAAGAAGGAAGTGAAAGCATAGAAGAAAGGTTAAAAAAATCAATAGATGCAATAGAGAGTATGAGAAATGAAATGATAAAAGGCGAATGGGAAAGAGTAATAGAAGAATCAAGACCCGTATGGGAATTATTAAAAAAAGTGGAAGAAATTAAAACATTATTGATAGATAATGGATATACCCAACAAGCATATGATGATTTGAACAAGAGCATAGAAAACCTATATTCATATTCTTCTAAATTCTTTCATAAGCTGGAAAAAGACAAAAAAACTTTGATGTCAGATATTAAAGCATCTAAAGAAGATGCGGAGTTTATATATGCAATGTCAATAACTCTAGTAAATTTAATCTCAAAGAAGATGCAAAAATCAAAACTATAAACACTGTCTTCCTATGCTAATCAACTACATCTCCCTGATAGATATCCAAAAAGGGATGCACGAAGAGAACAGGATAGTCATAATCCGATGCAATAACTGCGAAAGCCAGAAAATCGGCAATCACATAGATTGGATAAAAGACCACATAAAGAATCCACAAGATTGCCCCCTGCATAAATGTTCCTCTTGTAATACAGAGACAAAACTGAAAGAGAACGCTTTAGAGAAAATTCAGAAGGCACTGGATTTAACTAAAAAAACAGGAGAAGATTATGAAAAACATAAAAAGTAGTATAGATAGAGCCGTTATTTTACTTAATACTCCTTGTGAATATGATAAATATGTCTATATCAAAATAATTCCTGTTCCCCACCAATGTTGCTGTTTTCATTGTTTACCAGGGGCTTGGGATATTATAAATGAACAGATATATCCTATGCATTTAGAAGACGAAGGAGATGTGTTAATAGAGAAAAATGATGAGAAATTTGTTTTAGAATGTCATGAAAGCGGCCCGGAAATCATTAGTTACCTTGGACTTGGGATAGGAGCTATTAATTTGATAATTAATCTTGTAAAAGCTATTCAAAATGAAAAACACAAGCGAATTGGAAGGTTAAAAATTGTCCAATGTCGTATGATTAAAACGGAGTTTGAGGAAGAAAAAACTATTACAGAAATAGAGTTGCCGCTTTCTAATGAACTGATAAAAAAATTAAACGAAACCCTAAAAGATGCTATTGAAAAGAAAGATTAGTTAAAAACTTTAACAATAAGAATTGTATAGATTTTCTACATTGTGCAAAAACTGTTGACATCCATTAAAATTTATTTATCTTAAAATATAAACATAGTTCTTTGATACCTAATTCGTAATTTACTTGTGTAAAGCCCCGAACAGGCCGAGTAAGTTACCTCAGTGGCGAAAGCTATTTGGGGGTGCTCTGTTGCTCCAAGACCTGTTCGGGGTAGCCACAGCTTCGGCTGTGGTTGGCAATATGAGTGCCCCTTTTTTATTTGCGGGGCAAAAATGATTAAATGCAAAAAAAGTGTACAATTTGTAGTCAATATTTTTTGCCGGACAAGTTCCATCCTCATCAAAAGATATGCAGTTCGGAAGGTTGCCAGCTTGAACGCAGGAAAAGATACAAGATTGCCTATGACAAGCTATGGCGAAAGAATCATCCCGGTTACTATAAGAAGTATATGAAAGAATACCATAAATTATAACCAAAGGTCTTTTCGCAAAGACCTTTGCTATTCCCTTTATTTGCGTTATTTTTGCCATAGGAGGTGAAAAAATTAAAATAGTATAATGTTAAACAATTCGGAATCAAGCCTTTAATGGCTGGAAAGGAGAAGATATGAAAACAATAAAAATAGTGAGAATGATAGGGTTGGCATGCATTCTATTGGAATGTTCCATTGTCAATATTGCCGCAGATACACCAAAATACCTTAAAAATTCTTCTACTTCTGGCGGGTATTTTGCTTGGGGAAGCGATTGGTGGTGCCCAGGCACTAATCACGAAAAAGAATACGCAGAAACACGAGTAGTGACTACCCACACTCAGTCTTTGTATCACCCGACATACCTAAATGTCGCTATTCAGTACAGTCAAGGCAGTGGTACTGTTACAGTAGGTATTTATATCAGCACTAGTCAACAAATGGTTATTGATGTGCAAAACTCACCTTACCATCACTCGCACTGGTGGAATGGAGACAATGCTAATTTTGACCATTATGTAGGGCAAGCAGTAGTGGATGGAGCAGGCGAGTTAGTTTCTTTCGATATTCAGAGCTGGATTTCTTCGCATCCTTCTGATCAGTATTATATATTATTTACCAACAATGATTTGGATGATGATGCCGTAGTGGAGCAGGTATGGTTGGGCCCGCAAGGTACCTACGGGAAAGAAGAAGAAAAAGCAGATGTTTCAAAGAGTGTTTCATTACAGCAAAACAAACCGAATCCTGTTCTTTCAACTACCTCTATTGAATACAACATTCCTAAGAAAAGCCGTGTATGTTTGGAAGTTTACAATGAAACAGGTCAGTTGATAAAAAAGCTTTGGGACGGGGAATTGCAAGAAGGGAACCATACGACTATTTGGGACGGAACGACTATTGAAGGCAAAAAGGCACCGTCAGGGAATTATTTTTACACGCTCAGGGTTGAAGGCAAGACAGTTACAAAAAAAGCAATTGTCCTTCAGTAAAACTTAAACATAAAAAGCCCTTCTCGTAGTTAAGGAGGGCTTTTTCACATATACGGTGTTTTGCCTATTGACAAAGCGGATAAAAAAACTCACTATAAACAGGAATAGAAAAACCACAAAAAGATGAGAGACATATTAATTCTTGCCGGATGTCTTATGGTATCTTTTGTCGTTATAATTGCTTTGCTTCCTATTTTAGTTATGTGCGGCATTATGTTGTTTTTTAGTTCCTCCGGAAGAAGATTTGAGATAGATTGATTCGGATATAGTGTCCCAATACCAAAAGAAACGCCAAATATGTACTTCACGGTTTTCTTTGACAATTATGCCTCGTTAAGAATAAAAATACTTGACATATTATGGTGTATAGTATATTGTACATAATGTATATAACATTAAACACCGTAGATAATATGGTATTTATTCATATTATAACGCTAATGGAAAGAAAAATATGAAAAAATCAATTAAGAATTTTCCTTTTACAATAGGTTTTCTTGCTGAAAAAACAAACATGTCTAAACCAACTGTTCGTAGCTGGTTTAAACAAGCTCTGATTACTTCTATTGGGGAAAATGAACTTGGTCAACCATTGTTTAATAATAAAAGCCTTCGTGAAGTGGAAATTATTAAAGGTTTTAGAGAAGCTGGATATGAACTAAAAAAGATAAAAGAATTGAAGAAAAAAAGTTCCTTAGAGAGTTTAGAAATTCAATTGAAAAATATGGCAAAAAGCTAAAACAAATGTATCATTTTCGTCATTTTTTAGTAAAGAGATAGGAATAAAAACTTAATCAGAAAAGTTAATTAGAGGAAAAAATGAAAACAAATGAAATAATTGAACTAGCTAAAAAATGGGAAAAAAATCCAAGCAATCTTGAGAAATATGTAGAAGTGCTATCTGATTTACAATTAAGCATATTTAGGGAAGATGACCCCAAAGTTTTTGGGCAGAAACTTATTACATATTTAATAATGGAATATACTCTTTATAATATTACAGAAGAGGATTATTGCTACAAGGAAGATACAGATAAGGTATTTAAGTCTCTTGCCACGGCTTTAATAGATATTCACAATGGGCACCCTATAAAACTGCCCAAAAGCTATGAAAAATACTTTATAGAGTTCAAAAAAGCAGTATGGAAAAATCCATTATATACAGAAGAAGTAACGTTACCTCAACATGATAATATAAAGGTACAAAAAACCGATGCTTTTAGAGGTGAAAATAGGGTATCTACTTCAACATCTTCTTTTTTGTTAAATATGGATTTTCTTTTTTCTAACCCTTTAACTTTAGATAAAATTATGGAAAAAGCCGATAAAACTATAGAACTTATAAAGGGAGATTTTAACAAATTCTGCTTCATAGAAAAAAGAAAAGGACCTGTTGGTTCACCATTAGCAATGGGCTTATTTGTTCAAAGGTATAAAATACCTGCAGTAATCTACAGACCTAGACATTTAAATCCTCTTGCATGCATTAGTGGAGGGGAGCTTTTTCCGGAAGATAAATTATGCTTAGTATATGATATATCCTTTTCGGGAGATGGATTAAAAGAAGCCGCTGAGCAGATAAGAAAAGGAGTTGGAAGCGAGACAAAACATGCTTTAGTCATTGCCGATTTACAAGATAAGGCTGAAGAAAACCTCAAATCAGTCCACGTTACATTGCATTCTCTTTATAAAATTTCTGAAGCTGAAGTTAAAAATCAATGGGCAAAGCAATATCCGAAAAGTAATTCCCATTAAAATATATAAAAATGCATAATAAGCCTCTTACTCCCCTTGAAATGTATAATACTGCAATAGATACGATGGGAAAAAACTTCATCAATCAATCTTCCCAAATCATAAAAAGAGATTATGAATTTGATAATGAGGAAGAAGAGAAAATATTCTCGGAATACTTATCGGGGAGAGTAAAAAATCTTATCACAGATATTGTACGCGAAGAGCGTAAAAAATATCTTCCTAACACTCCCACGGAAGCAGAATACTATAGTAGTGAGGTTAAAAACATATTACATCATAACATTGATTGTAAAATGGAAAAGGAGAAAACTCTTTGGCCAATATACAAAAAGATTAGAGATAAAATTATAGATTCTATCAAAGGAAAATTAGGGTTAACAATTTTTGTAGGAGCAGGAATTTCTGACGCACCTTTAAAGGTAACAGAGATAGCAAAAGGATTACTAAATAACCAAGGGCATTCCCTTACAGAATATAACTTTAATGAAGAATATTCTCCTAAATGGTATGAAAGCTGGCAATTAGTAGAAAAATATCATGTAGAATTTGAAAAAATTTTCAGAAAGTTGACTGTGTTTAAGGGCGTAAACCCCACAGATGCCCAAAAAATTCTCGCACAATTGTTTCAAGATTATAAACAAGAAATAAAGCAGATTGTTGTATTTAATTGGGATAACTTGATAGAAACATCTCACCTTCTTCAATACGGAGAAAAACTAGAGGCAGTATTGGGTACAACAGATATGGGAGATGTTCTTGTAGGAGACGCAATACCTTCTTCTTTAGAAATTACGAAACCGTATATCTGGCACCCTCATGGATTTATAGGTACTGAAGAAAAATTTATCCTTCCTCATGAGGAAGGAATATTTCCAGATAAATTGAAAAGCTTCTGTAAAGAGTGTTTTTACGGAGTTTACTTAATAATAGCATTTCGTGATGAACATCATAGTACAATGAGCAATTTTTTCAGCGATGTTGATGCCCAAAAAGTAATAAGAGTTAGGGCAGATAAAGAAAACCAAGAGTTAACTATAAATATAGATAGAGATGTTTATCTTAAAGTCTTAAAAACATGGTTCCCACAAAAGAGTTCCACCCCCTAAAAAATTCTTGGATACGCTTCACATAAGTCCCCTCACGCTTCCATAATACACTTTCCTAAACTTTGTCCTGTATCTCGCAAAGTGAGGCAAGCTCACTTCTTTCATCCAGAATATCAATATCTTTTCGTCCCACTTCAGTCCATACTCTTTTACTAATATCTCTCCCATATTAGGATAAGGATACTTGAAACTTGTTACATACTTATTCTTTCTTAGGTTCTTATATTTCTTAGGTACATTCGCATTCTTACTATACACTTTTACAAACTTCTTAACTATCAATACCATCCTATAGGTACCCCTTAGGGTGTGAAGATTTCATTTTTTTGATGATTTTGATTAGCATTTTATGGAATTAATTTATAGTTATTTTTAGACTGATTTTTCTGTATTTTCAAGAGGTTCAACATTGAATATGCTGTCTAATTCTTCATTGTGCCTGTCCATAGCCTGTTTTAGAGCTTCATCGCTTACCGCTCCTTTCTTTATCTCAAACTTTGGAAACTGCACAAGCACAGGCTCATTAAACCTGCCCTTGAGCTTTACAATCGCCTGCCCTATGTTTAGGCGGTCAATAAACCCCATCTCCTCAGGCTCAAGACTCATACACTTTGATATATCTACAATGTCTTTCCCATTTCCCAGATTAAAGCATATCTTTGAGTAAGTATTGGCCTTTATTGAATCACTCAGCTTATTCGGCTCCTGGTCTATGGCAATTATAGATTCCCCAAATTCTCTTATCATCCTGATTATTGTCTCGATTATAGTTTCCTCGCCCTTTGTTCTTTCTTTTTTGCCTGATAGCATATGATGAGCTTCCTCTATTATGATTGCATGCTTAAACTCCTCTCTTTTTGTCTGGTTCTTTCTGTATTCGTAAATCCAGAGCATCAATGCTTCAATAAAAAACACCTTGTCCGATGTTGCAAGGTTATCCATCTCAAGAATAACGTTCTTATTCAGGAGCTTATGAAGTTTTGACCGCCTTCTAACATTTAAAACGTCTCCAAAGAGACCCGGAAAAGTCAGGCTTGCCAAAATTCTTTTCACGGATGCCATCCATAACATCTCCCTGCCCTTCACAAACTCTTTTTTAAGCACTTTCTCCATATCGCGGAAGGTAGGATATACCTTTTTGCCTTTATACACTCCAAATCGCTCATAAAGATCATTCAAGGCATCCCTTAAAAAATACTCTACCCCGTGCCCTGCAAAATAAGCGTGGCATATCACATCTATAATCCTGCCAAGCCATAGTTTTGTGTCCACTCCGGGCGGCGGGATAAGCGGGTTGAAATAAAAAGACGAAGTTTTTGCTCCTATTGTAAATACAAAAGTATCCTTAAACTCAGGAAATTGCAATAAATCCCTGCAATTCTTTTTCCAGTCAAATATCAGAAATGGTTTATCGTGTTTTTTTAACTCTTTAATTATATGAAAAACAGTATTTGTTTTTCCCGTTCCTGTCATTCCCACTATGAGCATATGCTTTATCCATTCATCTTCACACAATCCAAACTCTGAATAAACCTTGTCTGCATACAAAACATCTCCCAATGGATATTCGCCTTCCGTTTGTTTCTTATCCGGCGGAGGCAGTATTATGTTTTTAGCATACCCGTTTTTTGCTCTCCTGTTTGCAATAATCCTGAGAATATCAACATCTTCCTGTTTGCTCTTCAGGTCAGAGGATGCCAAAAAAGAGTGCCACAGTGCATTGGTATTTCCCTTGCCTAAAGCAGGTACGAGTTTCCTCAGCAGTCTTTTAGTTTCTTCCATTTAAGAGTAGTTTTGATTTTTCTTTCTGTTTCCGCAGCTCCTCTTGGGCAAACCGGAGTTTTTCCCTAAGCATCACCACGTCCCTGAAACACGAAATTTCTTCGTGGAACTTGCCCTGCTCCACATTGAGCATCTGTAATTGGAATGTTGTTTTACGTGACATAAAACTCGGGTTAAATTTATCAAACTCAAGCTGGTTAACTGCATCCTCAAGCCCCACTCTCTGATGCTCAAGCTCAGAAATAAGAGATTTTTTTATTTCCCGTCTCTCAGCTATCTCACTCTCAAGCTCTCTTATTCTCTGCTCAAGGTTTTCAATCGGTATTGTTAATAATCGTTGTAAATCGCTGTCATCACTATCGCCATCCTTATTGCCAAAATCAGGCACACTGCTTTTTTCTGAATAATATTCATAATTTTCTCCCATATTTTTTGAACTTTATTTACAATAAACTTAGCCATTCTTGTCCCGGTCACTAAATCAGCTTCTCGTTTGCCATGCTCTTGTACTGCTCATACCCTATTATGATGTGGTCTAAAAGCCTTATCCCCAGAAGCTTCATTCCCTCTTGCAGATGATGTGTCAGTTCTATGTCGCTTGCAGACGGCGTAGGGTCTCCTGAAGGATGGTTATGCGCAAAAATGAGGTTTGCCGAATTGTATAAAATCGCAGTCTTAAAAACTTCTCGTGGTTCTACCATTGATGACATAAGACTGCCTGTGCTTACTTCATCTACTCCCAAAACCCTGTTTTTTGAATCAAGCAGTATTGAAATAAACTTTTCCCTGTCTTCATTTTCAAGGTGTTTTACAAAGTTATAAACGCTTTTAGGAGTGTTTAACTGGACAGGTTTATATTCGGAGTTTTCCCTGACCACTTTAAGTTTTACGGAATAGCCGTGATAGCTTCCGTCGTAAAACGATTCCGGTTTCTCTCCTATTTTTTGCTCAAGGCCGTTTTCAGGAACGTCTGGTTTGTACTTGCTGCCTTTGTTTTTGTTTGGGTTTCCCATTATAATTTAAAATTGAAAGCACTAAGTCAGTAGTATGTTTTCTTAACACAGCTTTAGGGTTAGGCTCATTGCCAAGCTCAAAATAATATCCCTCTGAGCCGTAATCAATCAGCTCAAGCCCTTCTATTCCGTTTACAACCTCAAAAAACTCCTTTACGGGCATTTCCTTGTATCTTACCGGAATGAGCTTGTCTTTCTCATCCTTTTTACAAATTATTCCTTGTGGGCCGAAAGCTGTTCCGATGGTTTCTGTGCCGTCTAATTTCAGCTTGCCGGTTGCATTCAAGAGATTTTCAAGCTCCTGTGCGTGGTCTAATTTTACAATGCCCATATTTCTTTCCTTAAAATCATAAAATAAATCAGTGCTTTCAACGAGAGCACAGTAAGCATTATGCATCGGACTTGTCGTGTTAACATGCAGGCTAAGCTCATAAAAGTCTATGCCATAAAACTTTTTTACCCTCTTAGCTACTTCACTGTTTGGCACTTCCAATTTGGCATGCAGGTAAGGATAATCCTTGTCTCCGAACAAAAGCTTTTCCCTGCCCCCTGCCAGTTCGTCGCAAAGAGTGAACGAAAGAAAAGCAGGGCTATTTATTACGTCTTTCCTGTATGCTTCTATAAAGCCTTCCACGAATTTGTTTAATTCATTTTGTCTCATTTTCTTTTTTCTTTATATGTATTTTGGTTTACAGTCATCTCATTTCCGGTTGAGGAGTAGATTCTTGCCTTGGCTCCGTATCCCCTGATAAATTCCTTTATCCCGTCTTCTAATTCTTCCTGATGCTGGCCGTCAAGGAAAGAGAGGACTTTTATATCTAACTTCATCCTGTTATAATGCGGGCTTGTTCCTGTTTCAGCGCATCCTTGCTTGTATTGGTGTTTCATTTTTTTCAAAAAAAGACACGTCTTTTTCCATGTCTTGTTTTAATTTTATAACATCTTCTGCTATCTGCTCTCCTTTCGCGGTAAACTCTATATGTCTTATTTTACTGCCTTCGGTTTTCGTGATGAAACCGCTCCCCTCCATAAGAGATAGTATTTTTCTTATATGTGCAGGGGATGACCCCGGAATTTCCCTGTATAATCTCTGGGTATATCGATGAGGCTTTCTTACGTGATGCAGGGCTACAAGCACGATGCTCCAATGCGGTAAACTTAGTTGGGTTATCATTTTGCCTCGTTTGTTATATCCACCTGTCCACCCATATCCGCATCCACCATAAACGGACACGAGCAGGTTTTACGGATGTCCAGATGTTACTACCAATCAGTAGTGTCATTATGAGGTAGTGACACTATTTAAATCTTGCGTTTTGGTATAAATACGAATAAAATTCTCAAAATTCTCGAGGTAATCGTCTGAACGAAATTCGCTTTCATCTTCCCTTACTCCACTGAGTATGTCAAGCCCGTGATATTTTTGTCTTTCTTTTAGCGTAGAGCTTTCCGACTTTGCTATCGTAGCTGCATATATCTTTTCTGCACCGTATTTTCGTAAAGCCCGGGCGCATTCTTTTAATGTTGTGCCGTAGGTTATGACATCATCTATAAGCAGGATGCTTTCTCCCATAACAAAATCAGGCTCATTGACTTTGAATGCCCCTTTCAGTTCTTGCTCCCGTTTTGTCTGAGAAAGAGATCTCAAATCTTTCGTATCTTTGATTCTTGATAATACTCCCCGCTTTACCGGTATCTTCGAATACCACTGGAATGGCACTGCAAGCAAATCTGACTGGTTATAGCCTCTTTTCTCCAGTTTGCCGGGGAAAATTGGCACGGGAATGATTACGTCAATTTTATTCATAATCTGCTTATCTGTGAGAAAGTCTAACAACGTTCTGCCAAGGGCATATCCAATTACGGGAGCTTTCTCTTTTGAGTTTTTCATGCATCTAAGCAACGCACTTAAAGGGTCTCCTGCCTCAGAGTCATAAAGCGAGCGATATGCATTCAATGAATAAACTCCGTCTATCAGAGGCTTAAACCTGTCTATCCTGTTATCGGCAAGCTCTTTGCCGTTTTTGAGAATGTGTTTCTCTAAAATTCCGCCGGCGTATTTCCCCACTGCATCCACATCTTGCTCTTTTATGAAATTCCCCTGTCCATAAAGCGTTGGGTTATTGGGAGTAAACAGGGTTTCTTTCAATCCTGCTTCCCAGTATTTCACTGCCAGCTTCCAGTTGCCCTCGCTAAGGCATTTGCAGCCTTTCTCAAGATAGTTTAACTGGGTTGAATACGTTTCCATTCACCTGTAAGCCTTATATCTCTCGCTCTCGTAGAAATGATAAGAGTCCCGCAATTTACAATTTAAGTCGCATACAGGTATTTCATCGCACAAATCAAGCGCATGCTCAAGACTCCGAATCGTGCCTGTTTCCCATCCAAGACCCCGCTCAGGCTTTACGCATTCTGACTGAGTTGCTTCTTCTGCCGGAATTGTTTTTAAAAGTTTCATTCTAAAAAAGATTGATTTGAGAGGTGGTTTCTGTTAATGCTCCTACGGGCTCTTCAAGTTGTATCAGGGATTCTTTTCCACCCATCCCTTTTAGTTTATCCCAGCACGAATACCATTTGTTTGCATATTGCCAGTTAGCTATGCCGTCTGGTTTTGAGATGTCAATCTCATGAGCTAATGAATCTGCATGCAAAAAATATGCCCTTATCCCGTGAATGGCACAGTTTGTAAAAGCTATTCGTAATGCCCGCAAATCAATGTCAACGCCAAACAGATTGGCATCAGGAGCGTATTTATGAGCACCAATCAAGAATCTGCCTGTCCCTACACACGGGTCAAGGACATTAATCGGTCTGTTTTCACTTTCTGCACTTTTCTTTGCTTCTCCTACAGTGCTCTGGCACATAAACTCTACCACTGAGTCAGGAGTCAGAAATTGCCCTTTCCCAAGCTTCCCGGACCTGCTCTGGTTTTCTATATACATATCTCCAAGATAGTCGTGCATATCGGATTTGATTACTTCAGGGCTATAGACAGCCATTAACTTGCCTGACAAGTCTTTGTCGTTAAAGAGCCAGTCTAATTTATGCTCCAACTGGCCAAGAACTGCCGGACAGTTATCCACTGCAAGAAACTCAATCAGGCAGTCCCAAGCTTTATCGTAGTCGCGGAACCTTCTCGTGAGTATTTCATACATTGTTTCATACATTTTTCTTGCGGGAGTTGAGCTCATTGTTTTTATTGTAGTTGGACTGGCATAATTAAGTAGAAATTATCCTTGTTTTCACAGGGAACGGTTTTCAGCATCATTGCAGACAGAGGTGTTTTGAATGACCATTCTATTTCCTCTGCTAAAGTGGATTGTAGATTTTGTAGCAGGTATTTTGCGTTTACTCCCGTCCTTATATCGCTGCCCTTATACTGGCAGTCCACTTTAGCCTGCGAGTCAAAGCCCTCGCCTTTTGCATACAGGATAAGCCCGTCTTTCTCTGAGGCATTTACTTCAACGATTTCATGATTGTCTTTGGCAAATACCTGAATCTGACGGATGGCATTAATCAGCTCTTTTCTGTTGGCTATTAGTTTCTTATCGTTATCAGCTGGGATGATTTTCTCATAAGGCGGGAACTCGCCTTCAAGCAAACGTGAAGTAAGTCCTAAATTAGAGGAATAAAATCCGGCAAGATTGCCGTCAAAGTACAGCCTTATCTCATCGCCGTCCATCTTACTTATGTGTCTTGTTACGGAAGCCGGCACAACGAGTTTTTTCTCTATCTTGCTCTCAATCGGGATGGAATAGCTGGCAAGCCTATGTCCGTCTGTAGTGGCTAATTTTAGCTTGTCCTTTCCTATCTGAAACGAAATGCCGCTTATAATTGAGCCTTCCTCCTTTGAAGAGGCAAAGCTTATTGCCTCAAGCCCTGCCTGAAGCCCGTCTCTTGGCAAAGAGAGATAATTCCCGTCTTTTCCATCCTTTTTGTAAAGGCACTGCTCGGCGGGATAGTTATCGGCAGGTATGGTAGAAATGTTATGCTTTACGTTTTTGCAATAAAGTCCTATTTTGTCATCTCCAAGCTCAAAGCTAATCTCTTCGGACGGCAGAAGACTTACGACTTCCTGTAGTTTTCTGCCCGGAATGAGAAGTTCGGCTTTTGTGCCGTTAGAATTGCATCCGACCATTGCAAGAAGCCACGTATTTAAGTCAGTGGCGGTAATCCTTGCTTTGCCGTCCTCTATTTTAAGCCTGACGCAGTCAAGAGCAGGGATGACTGATTTTGCAGGAATAATTCCTGCAACTTTATCAAGGGTATCTTTCAGACCAAGCTGGTGCATGGTAAAGCTCATTGTTTTGCTCCTGAGTATTTTAGATTGTCTTTCTTTTTTGAGACAGTGTAAGTGACGTTGGTATGGGGAGAAAGCCCTTCAGCCCAGTGGATTCTCCATTGTTTGATTTGGATTTTGCCCATATAGTCCCGCAATATCCCGTCAACTACCTGAGTCATTGGCTTATGGGTGGCTTTGCCAATCCTGTATAACTTGCTTACAAGGTCTTGTTTTATTTTCGGGCTGTACATCGTGAAAGTTAAAAGGAGGAGGAATTCACGGGTAACATAAAATGGACAGACCTAAGATTACTTAGAACTTTTCCCCCGTGAATTCCATTCCTTAACATGATTTGTGATTGCCTGAAACTCCTGCTTCAGAGCCTTGAACTCGGTTTTGACTTCCTCTAAGTCATCCCTGATCTCTACTGTTTGAGTGAAAAGGTCTGCGTGAGCCTCAATGTAGCGGTAGAGCTTTTTCTCTACTTTTTCTATCCTGCACATCAGGTTTTCGCAGTTATTGTCTTTCATCGTCGGTGTTTTTAACCTCAAAACACATAAAGAATGCCCTTTAAAATAGATTGTGCTACTTTTGAGTCGTAAAGATTTCTGGGAAAAATGTTGACAGAAATAAAAAAATTATATATGTTACACTATATTTTAGAATTAGAGTATCTTTGTTAAGATACACGGACTTTGTGAAAGTAATTAGTTGTGGTATCTAATAAATATGTGTGTTTTTTCCATTTTTTGTTGACAAAATTTAATAAATTCTTTACCATACTATCATCAAAGAAAGGAAACTCTTCATCCATAGGAAGATAATATAGTGAACAAAGAAAATAAGCATTAGGTTTATTAAGGGGAAAAAACTAATTTTAGAGGAGGGAACATGGCATTACCACAAGGCGGAAATTAAAGTTTGTATAAGCAATTCAAGAGACATGAAACAACTCTAAATATTGCTACAGAATAAAACAGGGGGAAATGTGCAAAGAGGTGAAAAAAAGCTTCTTTTTTTTATACCTTTATGTTTTTTGATATTTTGTAGTATTTCTTTGTTATGTTATGCTAATGAAGTTCCTCAAATTTCACAATCTCCACAGACTCCTCAAATTTCACAAGTTAGCACTTCTATGTCTTGGATAGATGCTATATGCAAAATTCAGAGTGTCATTGCAATTTGTATAGTAATGATAACTCTTATTTTTTTACTATGTGCGGGAAGACCATTAGTTAAAGAAGCTTTAACAACAGCATTAACAAAGGCATTAACAGATGGATTAGAACCAGTAAAAGGAACTATCCAAGAGATTGGAAATAATATCAAAGAAAAATCCGTGCAAGGGATAAAAGATGGAATAGTGCAGGGGATGAAAGAAGCCAATTTGAAAGATCAAATGGATGTTGTACAAAAACATATATCTATGATGGTAAATTCTTGGGAAAGAATAGCAATGAAGATATTAGAAACTATAGATAAAAATCCCAATATAGGTATAGGAGAATTATTAAATTATAATATAACAAATACAGATAAGAAATTAGAAGAAGAATTAAAAACAATAAAATATCTCAGAGAAAATGCCTCTTTAAGTGATGCAATGAATTTTTGTGAAACGTTGAGCCAACAATATCCCAATAGTATTGATATAATGCTCGAAAAAGCAATACTTCTTCAACAAACAGGAGACCTTGATACGGCATTAACATTACTTTTAGGAAAGCTTTCTGACAAAGATAAAGCTATATCTAAAAATGCAAAAGTAGAATTATTGCTTCGGCTTACAGTGTTATATAAAAAGCTAGGTAACAAGGAGATGGCGGAAACATATTGCAAACAAGCTTTGGAGCTTGCTCCATTAGACCCTAGACTCCTTAATGAGATGAGTTTCTTACTTTGGGAGAAAAAAGATTTTGAAAATGCGTTAAAAAAAGGAGAAGAGGCTTTTAAGCAAAAAATAGATGATGTTCAGTTGGAATTAACAATAAAAAACAACTATGGATTCTATTTGGCACAAAGAGGAAAAGACGAAGACATTGACAAGGCTTTAAGTATCACTGAAAGATTAAAATTATTTAATAACTATTATTGGTTAGATACAGCAGGGTTTATACGTTTAAAAAAGTATGGGAATGCACCCACACAAGAAAATTTTCACTTTTTGGAAGAAGCAATAGACCTTTTTTATCGTGCCATAGCACTTGTCCCTCCAAAAGATATTCTAATTTCAATACAGAACCACCTTGATGAAGCTATAAGATATAGAATATCTCATATCCAAGTTTCTACACAGAGAGATACGCCCAGCACAACTTAAAAAATAGAAAATTAGTTATACTGAGATATTCTCCGCGGAGAATGTAATTTTCTTGTAGTTCCGAATCTTAGAATTTTTAATCGCTTTTTTCCCTTCAACCCGAAAATCCCGGAATCAACAATTGATTCTCATACTTTCTGCTTTTCTTCCCCACAAAATAAACTGGGTTAATGTGACCAAGTTTGTTCTCAATAGGCTTTTCCCGTCTCTGCCCTACAGGATTTTTTGCATTCAATTTTGACCATACCTCTCCGACTCCCTCCACATCAAGCCCACTAACCAGAGCCTTTGCCATTGCCGTTGTCATATCCTCTCCGGATGTCATTGCAAGCAATCCTTCCTCTGAAAACTTGCCTTCAATGGCAAGGGATGCCTCAAGTTTTGAGCCCATAAGCTGCATTGCCCGCTCCTGCATAGTGTTTCCGTAGAAGAGATAGTGTATCTTTACGTCCTTATCCTGCCCGATTCTCCACGACCTTCGTGATGCCTGTCTCAGGGTAAATATACTGTATCCTGTTTGGTAAAATATCAGGCTCGGGAAGTCATAAAGGTCAAGCCCTGTCTGAACGAGCTTCGGATTCGCTATAATAACCTCAGTGCCTGATCTAACCCTGTTCTCAATCCATTCCTCCCGCTCTTCCGGTTTTACAGTATATCTCATAATCTCAGCTCTAATGCCCTCATCCAAAAGCAGTTTTTGAACTCTTGGCATTATATCCTTAACACCTGTATATTGGCAGTAGGTAAAGACCTTCCTATTGCCGGATAGTTCCTGTTTGATTAAATCAATTAATTTGCTTTCCTTTTTATACACATTTCCTTTTGTAAGTTCTTTTGGCGTTACAATTATTTTCCCGGTATCAGGATAAACTAATGGCTCGTTATCAAATGGCCTGTCAGGATAAGATAAAAGCGCATTAAGATAAGTCCCAAGCAGTGCCTTGCTTCCTCTGCTTAAAGCAGACTTTACAGCAGAAGAAAGCTTATCCTGAAGTTTATGATAAGCATCGGCAAGTTCCTCATCCATTTCTATCCGGGATACTTCCTCTGAAAGTTGCGGCAGGTCTGTGGCAATGTCTTCAAGGGAGATGAATACTGATTTGTTCAGGAGATGTTTTGAAAAAATCATCGGGGATATGCCCGGCTTTCTTTTTAACGTCGTGCTTCCCTTCTTGCCTTTTGAATAGGTATTGTCTTCAGGATAGCTTTTTGTTATTCTTTCAAGCACTCCGTATTTTGCCATCCATTTTGAAACACCGCTATATTCTATATCCTCTTCCTTGAGCGTCTCAGGAGAAAGCCTGTATAAAACATAGAATATATCATCTGCATAGCCTCCAAGCAACGTTCCGGTCAGGGCGATTGTTTTCCTGCACGAGCTTGATAAAGAGCCAAAAGAATTGCCCTGTGCAGTAGAGCCACCTTTAAGCTCGTGAACTTCGTCTGCAATAAAGAAATCAAAATAGTTCTTGAGATAGCGCTTTATGTAGTCAGACAATGGGAATCTTCTGATTTTGCTGTTATCTGCCTCCCATAAGGGGCTTTTGCATTCAGGACACCATCTTTTATTTCTGGTTAAGTAATCTTTACTTACAGGTATGCCATCCTTGTCCGCAATCTCTCCATCGCAATCAGGGCAGATAAAACTTCCATTTTTGTATAATATGGCAGGCTTCCATGCATAGCCGAGCTTAGCACGCTCCTTGCTTACAATCATATATTCAGGAACTTTCGGCTTATCATTCTTGTCAATAGAAAGAAGGTCTCCGAGATTTGTTATTATTTTTGCCTTTGCATCAGGAATCGTTTCCATAACCTCTCTCTGCCATTTCTTTACAAGATGTCCCGGACACATAACAAGAGTTCTGGTTGGCTTTCCGTGATTATCATAAACATAAGGAACGGATGCCCCGACAAGGCTCTTCCCGCATCCCATTTCTCCGACTACAATGGCGGAATTATAATTATCAAGCAATTTCGTAATGCCCATAACGGCATCTCCCTGTGCCTGATAGGGCTTTCTTAAAAGATTACCTATCCTGCTGTCCCATTTATCCCCGGGACTGAACAGAGGCTCTGCTTTCTGTTTAATCCTGTCGGCAAGCTCATTGCCGTAAGTTCTTAAATAATCAGTAATGTTTTCTATTCCTTCCAGCATTTTTACTAAAAACTTATTTCATTGTTCTTTACTCCTTCAGAAACGATTGAATCAAGTTTTTCTTCATCGGCAGTAAGCCTTATCACTTTTCTCGTGCCCAAAAGCTCCTCAAGACAGTTTTCCTGTGCCAGCCTTTTGAAAAGCCACAAAGACCATTGGGGAATCAGGGGCACTGAATAGCTTTTTTTAATACTGTTGTATATTATTCCCGGAGTCTGCTTTTCATTATTAATATAAAGTAACTTATCTCCACCGGAGACTTTGAAAAAACCATCTGCAAGGACAATCTGATGCAATAAGCCGTTTCCTACTTTTGTGCTGAGAACTCTATATTTCTCAGCATAGCCTTTACTGAGGTGAATAGGATTCTCTGTCAGGATTTCTATTTCTTTCCACGACAAAAAAGCAGAGGTTATTGCTCTTACACTGCTGTCATATCCTGCAACGGACAATAAATACATACGGGAATATTGGTCATAGGCGTAGCCATCTGTATATGCTTCAACGCTTATTCTTTTCTCATCATCCGAGTATCTTACTTTTTCTATCATTTAGCATTACATCAGATTCAGGATTTCGCCGTCCTTCCTGAGCAGTTTGATTGAGACATTGTATTTTTCAACCTCTCTTTCTATCAGGACATTGTCAGCGTATTCCTCAAATTTGTGAGTAACTTTCTCCACTTTACCCCTGACAATGTGTTTGTCTTCTCCTTCTCCAACTATGCCGTCAAGACAGCCGTTTGCAAGTAACAATCCGAGATGACCTGTATGCAAGGGAAGAGGCGGTCTTCCAATGTCATTGCCATTCCCCTCACCATAGCCGTTGAATTTCTGCCATAAAACTGATTTTTCCATTTCTCGCTCAAGCTCTTTCTCGTCTATCAGGGATGAGCAAAATAACGAAACGGCTCCTGAAGAGGGAAGCTTATAAAGAGGCTCTTTGGAATACGGAATTCCCGGAAGATTTTCTCTGTAAACGCTTTGTAATCTCCAAAAATCATTTTCATTTACAACACTTTTGCTCTTTTTACTCCCGAACAGAACAATCTGCTTTTGTGCCTCATACTCATCGTCCGGGAACCTGAATACATTAAAATCACAAAAACGATAAGAAAGTATCTTTGCAATGTCTTCATTCAATCTATGCTGTGGAATTATGTATACGAGTGTGCCGGAGGGTTGGAGGTATTTTACAGTGTCTTTAAGAAAAGTCTTCTCTTTTCTCTCGCTGTCAGCATCGTCAGAGTGAATCTCCCAATCGTAAGGTGGATTAAGCAAAAGACAGGAAAAGGCGTTATTGCTTATCTTTGAATCCTCGTAGCTACCAGTGATAATACGGTCAAGATTAGACTTAGCCTGTTTGGCTCTGTGCTCGTCAAGCTCAATGCCGTATGTAGTAGCATTAATACCTTCGGCAAGCTTTTTCAGTGCAAGCCCCTCTCCACAGCAGGGATCTAAAATGTTTACATTATCTTGCGGGAGCTTCAGAAAAGAGCTTATTCTTTCAACTACTGATAAAGGAGTAGGGTAGTACCCCATCTTGATTTTCCCTTCGAGTCGCATATTATCTCATCAGATGGGGCTTATAAATGAATTGTGCTACTAAAGGAGCGGAAAGCGGTTACAAAAAAATGGTTGACAAAATATCATTTTGAGAACATTTAATATATAAAGCAAGGAGGATAAAATTATGACACGAAAAATATTTAAGGATTTTACAAATGCGTTACTGCCCATTATAAAAGATAACTGTAGTCCTAAAGGGTATAGAATGTTGAAGAATGCAATGGTTGAATCACAGGTAGAAGGGGAAGTAGGAGCGGAGGCAGAGAAATTTATAGAAAATCATTTGCAAACAGAAGGATATACTACTGTAAGGGAAGGTAAACCTATAGATATCTATGGTTTTAATGGAGAAGAAATATTGTTAGTAAGTGTAAAATATAAAACAAATTGTAAGTTTAGTACTCCGCCAGCAAGTAACGATGCCGAAGAACGCTTTGATTGCGTGGAAAATATAATTGAGAGAGGATTAAAAAAACTAGAAGAATCTTATCCTATTAGGAAAATAAGATATAATGTTTGTCCAGATGAAGATGGAAATTTTGATATTGATGATGAAATAGAATTCTTTAATTCTTGATTTTTGATACGTTGCTATAAATGAAAATTACGGAAGGGACGGCATCGGTATGTCGCATCGTCTGAAAAGCGATGGATCGGGTTTCCGATAGGGTTCAACTCCCTTCCCTAATTTCTATTAAGAATATGTAATTTTGTAAAACTATGAAGAGGAGGTATCATTATGCTTAAACTTTTAGATGAACATTCAGCACTTTTACTTCTTCAACCCGAGTCAGGAATGGGGTACCAGGTTGTTGAGGCAACAAGTGTTGATGATAAGAAACGTGAGTGCGTTGTTTATAATGCTGAATTGCTTATCTATTCTGAAGAATTAGAACGAGTAGAAAAAGGCTTATCGTATAAACTTCTGTTAGAAAAAACCGCAAGTTTCTCTTATGGAATAAAAGATCTGAGAGTTATTTCTTCCTTTTGGAAGTTTGCCTCTATTGCTGAATCACAAGGAGCTGCTCAATCACCAATTAAATACACAGGAAAAAACGAAATTTTCAAGAGATTTTCGGCGTATGAAAAAGATAACAGAATAACCCTTTCTCGGGGATTATTGCCATGGACTTATGCTACGACCGAAGACGATGCGAAACATGTAAGAACTGGAATGGATGCAGTTGCTAGATATGCTTTACCAAATCCTGACCCGGCAATATATGTGTTTGTTATTAGGCCTCCGGAAGATACGGAAGTAAAACGTGGAATAGTCCAGCCAGCCAATAGTCAACATGGTGGAGGGATAGAAATAATTTTTACAAAGGGAAGCCCTGATAATACTGTAAGTTTGCCTTATACAATTCCGCCGAGATAAATGAGGATAAAACTTAGCAAAAAATGGGTTAAACACCTCCTTTTAATGCCTGAATCAGGTATGGGGTATCAGACAATTGATATTATTCTAAAAAATGCACACGTTATCGAAAAAATTAATGTTTTTAATGCCGAAGATTTAGAACTACCTGACGAATATAAGGATCTTAAAATGGAGAAGATAAAGGATATCGTTTTACACAAAAAGTAAATAAGTATTTCACAGTATGATATTTGCTATCACAAATTATTTAAACCTCAACCACTTCTAAATATTAAGCTTCTGCAAAGGCGTCTTTAAGGTGGCGTATCGTCGTGGGTTTTGATCCTTAGCTTCTGTTCTCGGCGGGAGCGTATCAGGAGCATTGAACCTTAGGTTCTGTTCGTCGATTTTCACGAGTTTCGAGCTTTAGCCTCTGTTCTCGGCGGGAGCGTTGAACCTTAAGTTCAGGTTGCACCGAAAGGATTAAATAGTCCCGACGCTGTTAATTTTCATGCAGAAGTTCAAAATAGATTTGTATGATTATGACAGACAAATAGGGCAAACTATCGGGCGGATAAAAAAATCAGATACTTCCGAGGCAAATAAAAAAATAATCCTGAAATTCTGCGATGATTGTTCCATAAAGGGATTGAGCAAGCCAAGAGTCCTTTTTTATCTCACAAGATTGCTGGTTATATCCAGATTATTCAAAAAAGATTTTACCAATGCCAATAAAGAGGACATTATGAAATTAGTCCAGAGGCTTAACGAAAGGGAACTCAGCGAGGCTACAAAGAAAGATTCCAGAATAACAATAAAGCGGTTTTATCAGTGGCTGAGAGGAATTGAAGAAAAAGGAGTTTACCCTGATGAAGTAAAATGGATACCTACCACATTGAAACACGATAAACACGTGTTTCCGGAAGAGCTTTTAACAGAAGATGAAATCAACAAAATGATTAATACCTCAGAGCATCCCCGTGACAAGGCCATAATTGCTACTCTGGCGGATTCAGGATGCAGAATTGGCGAGCTCCTGACACTAAGGCTTAAACATCTTGTTTTTGACAAATACAGTGCCATTCTGACTGTTAATGGCAAGACAGGGATGAGAAGGATAAGGGTTATAGGAGCTACTCCTTACCTTGCCTCTTGGAAAGATATTCATCCGGATAAAGATGATCCTGAAGCTCCCCTGTGGGTTGTGAGGGGCACTACAAAAGAGATAGCAAAAGATAAAGACAAACTAAAGAACTACAAATTTAATTGGGGGTATTCCATAGGCTACAGAGGAGTTACAAAACTGCTTCAAAAATTAGCTCAAAAATCCGAAATAAAGAAGAGAGTTAATCCGCATTCCTTCAGACATGCAAGAGCAACTTTCCTTGCTAATAAGCTGACAGAAGCTCAGTTGAAAGAATTATTCGGCTGGACCCAGTCTTCGGATATGGCTGCTGTTTATGTGCATATGTCCGGCAGGGATACGGACAAAGCCCTGCTTAATGTCTATGGCTTGGCACAGGATGAGGAAAAAGAAAAAAGCAAGTTTGAGCTTCGGAAATGCTCAAGGTGCAGCAAACAAAATCCTGCCACAGCTACAATATGTGAAGCCTGTGGCGGAGCGCTTGACTTGAAAGAAGCTATGAAGTTAGACAATGAGCAAAAAACCGTTATGGATATGCTAATAAAGATGCAAAAAGAACAAAATGAAATGAGAAATGCGTTTGAAAAATTGTCTGGCAAAAAATTCGATGTTATTCTGCCAGTAAATAAACAAAAAATACTTAAGGGGAGAGAAAAATGAGTATTCCAATTGCAAAAATAGAACGAGAAAAGGGATATATCTATTTCCTTGACTCAGATGGCGATATATCAAGATGCCCTATGGCTAAAGGCGGGCAAACTTTCAAACATCTGAAAGAGAAAGTTTCAAAATTGGGCATCAAGAAAGAAAAAGAATGCCTTTACTATTTAGATAGAGAAGGCAATCTGTTAAAAAGTCCAATGTTTCAGAAAAAGAAAGAATTTACCGATAAAGACCCTTATGAAAAAGGAGTGGCTTTTGAGAAATACATAATCAATCTTCTGCCTGAACAAGACTGGAGTATTGTCGATTACACTAAAGATACTATAAAAGACATTCCGAGAAAAATAGAGTCATCGTCAAACCCGGACATTATATTAAGGCACAGGGGAACAAACAAGCTGGTTGCTCTGGAATGCAAATACAGGGCTGATTTTTTCAGGACTGAGACAGGCAGGATTATGCTGGTTAAAGATTATCAGATAAATAATTACAAAGCATTCAATAAAGAGAAAGGTTATCCTGTTTTTATCGTAGTCGGGGTTGGAAATAAACCGAGCAATCCCGGCAGGTTATTCTTATTTCCGTTAAATTCCATTCAGTACTCTCCAACCGCTATGGAGTACATCGAAAAATTTGGAATTGAACCTGAAAATTTAAGCCTGATGCTGACATTTGT
>Ga0265297_10004285_pt1 | contig 23616 bp, 15 predicted proteins | sample Munlanlwell13791_FD_192502 | JGI IMG/M metagenome (GOLD analysis project Ga0265297, IMG submission 192502) | Leachate microbial communities from a municipal landfill in Southern Ontario, Canada - Leachate well 137-91 | ecosystem: Engineered > Solid waste > Landfill > Unclassified | place... | reverse complement strand
AAATTATAAGGGACTCGGCGAGGAAGGGCCGGACCACGCCAAGGTGTTCACGGTGGGCGTCTATCTCGGCGGCGAACTGATAGCCACCGGCACCGGGACTTCGAAACAGGAAGCCCAGGTCGCGGCGGCTGAAAGTGCGCTCGAGGTCAAAGGGTGGTAACATGACGGTATCCGCCTTCGCTGAACGTCTCGGTTCATTCCGTGGCGTTGCGCGACGATTAACGCGGATTGGCGTCGCCAGCGGGAAGCGAAGAGTTCCGTCGGATTCTCCCGCCGTTGGCGGGACCCCGTCACGTCGCTCGCGAGCGACGTGACCCGCCCTCCCTTCGACAGGCTCAGGACTTCGCTTTAATGAGATACCGTGGCGGGGCGCACTGTCCCGCTTGCGATACGTCGTTCTCGAACGATGTATCTCCGACGGGACGTAAGATACCGCGGGTGCGCCCGCGAGGCTCCATATGGATCAGCCAACCGCAACTGAAAGACCCAAAGCCCGCGAGATCATGGATCGCCTTTTCAATATCGCCGTCGAGAGAGGCGCGTCCGACCTTCACTTGGTCGTGGGCAAACCGCCGCTCCTGCGCATTTCCGGGGATATCGTCGGGATTGAAGACGCTAAGGAACTGATGCCGGACACGGTCAAACAGCTGTGCTTTTCCATCTTATCCGACGTGGAGCGGGAAAAATTCATCAACACCAAGGAACTGGACGTGGCGCATCAGATCCCTTCGGGAAAGCGTTTCCGTATTAACATGCATTGGGAGAAAGGGAACGTGGCGATGGCAGCCAGGACCATTCCGTCCGACATACCGACGATGGAGAGCCTGGAGCTGCCGCAGATCGTCCACGACATGGTCGACTACCCGCACGGACTGGTGCTGGTGACCGGACCGACCGGCGCAGGTAAGTCTACGACCCTGGCCTCGATGATCAACCGCATCAACGAGACGCAGCCGTGCAACATCATCACCCTTGAGGACCCGATCGAGTTCCTGTTCGTGGCGAAGAATGCGGTCGTGCGCCAGAGGCAGCTTGGGCAGGACTTCATCACGTTCGAGGAAGGCCTCAAGCACATCCTGCGTCAGGATCCGGACGTCGTCATGGTCGGCGAGATGCGTGACATGGAGACGATCTCGACGACGCTGACCATCGCCGAAACCGGCCACCTGGTGTTCGCTACCCTGCACACTTACAGCGCGTCGCAGACCATCGACCGCATCATTGACGTTTTTCCGGCGCACCAGCAGAACCAGATCAGGACGCAGCTGGCGCTGACGCTCCGAGGCATCATCTCGCAGCAATTACTGCCGAGGATAGGCGGCGGACGGATCGCCGCGCGCGAGATACTGGTCAACAATTTCGCCATCGCCAACCTCATCCGCGATTCCAAGATCCAGCAGATCGGCAATGTGCTGCAGACATCGGCCGCGGAAGGCATGACCACGCTCCGACAGGATCTCAAGGTCCTTATCGAGAAGAACTTCATCACTAGGGAGACGGCGGAAGAGCACATCGTCGGAGGCGGGGGATTGGACGACGATGATACCGGGAAGAAGAAACGGTAGGAACGGCAGCACGACAGCAAGACAGCTCGACAGCGTAACAGCTAGACAGCGTGACAGGTCTTCTGTCATACTGCCTTGCTGTCGGGCTGTCGAGCTTTTTAACGCGGACGTAGTTCAACGGATAGAACGGCGGTCTTCGCCGGGGGATGAACCCCCGGCGCCCGGGCTTCATGCCCGGGCGGAACCACTATTTTATAACATGCGGACGTAGCTCAACGGATAGAGCACCGGTCTTCGGAACCGGTAATGGGGGTTCGATTCCCTCCGTCCGCACCAGAAAAATGCTTCGCTTTGCGGGGCATTTTTCTGTCATGATCGGAGGGAATCGAACGGGGCACGTCGTTCGAGAACGACGTGCCGGGCAGGAAGCGAGCCCGAGCGACCCGTCCAGGGAGCGACGGGCGAGCGCCGCCGACGTGAATGTCTTCACGTCGGCGCTGCCCCGGACGAGCTCCGGCGTGTTCGACGCCGGAGCGAGGGGGTCCAATCTTGGCAGGGAGTGACATTTAACATCGGCGATGACACCGTCGCCGGCGCAGGATTGACCGCTGCCCCGGACAACGAAGCGGCGCACTCGGCGCCGCGAGGCGGAATTCCCTCCGTCCGCACCATCTCATCAAATGGGCTAAACCCATTTGATGGGACCAAAGACCCATCGCTGATTCAGCGGTGGGCTTTTGTTTATGCGAGCCCTGGACTGGGCGCATTGCGCCCAGCTTCGCGATTCACTCGCTCATCGTACTTTCCCAGTACGCCTCGCTTCGTGAATCGCTCCAGCCGGGCACACTGCATCCCATCCAGGACCCGCCAAAACCCTGGACGTCAGCCCGGGAGTACCCAGCGGCCGCGGAGTGGACGGCATGACCGCAGAACGAAGATACCCCGGATGTGAGCCTGGGGAGTTTCATACGCCTGCGGAAAGGCGCGAGCCGATCCCGTCCGTGGCGATCACAAATGCGACACTGATGGTTGTGGACCGGGTATGAATATGAGAATATGGAGGGTAGGATCATTCGTCCCGGATCGCAATAAGCGATTTTTGCGATGGCGCCGCATCTCCGCGGCCTCGTCTCATCAGACGTCAGCCATATGACCAGCATCATCATGCAAGTGATAATGCTGTACGTCGAGATCCTCATGCTAAGCATCGGGCTGCTGGGGCTGTTTTGGCTGTTGCGCGAATATTTCCGCCCTGGAGGCTCGATGGGCTTCATGCTGGCCGGTTTTTCCCTGGCTTGCACAGGTCTTTCACAGGGCATCGTCTTACTCGGACAGATACTGGTCGTGAAGGACTTCATCGAAACAGGCGAACTGTTGATACGTCTGCAAGGTATTTTCGTGCTCGTCGGCGCGCTGATCATGGCGTTGTACACGTCCTCAGTATTCTTTCGACGCCACAGGCGAACCGCTCAGATACTCTCGATTCTGGCGATATTGCCGTTCACGATCAACTTCTACCGGAGCGGTCTCGGCCTGTCCGAGAACGTCTACGGCGCCATGTTCCCGTCAGCTTCCGTCAGCGAATTTTTCTCTTACTTGCTGCCGCTCCTGCTGTCCTATCTATACCTGTCCGCGATGGCGACCGTACGGTACGTGCGGCGAAGGCAGCAGGCGGATCTGCTGCTCATGTTGAGCGGCCTCGTCGGCTTCTCGTCCATGTTCTTCGCCGCCGCGGCTTTCAACGCCCATTTCCGGCCCGGGGCTGTGCTCTTCGGGGTCGAGTTGTTGATCCACCAGGTATTGTTCCTGTGCGGCGCCCTGGGACACGGCAATTCGGACAAGGAAGTCGAGAAGAGGCCGCTGACTTTCTTCAGACAAAACATCCAGAAACAGATCGCATCGTTCAGCTTGCCGATATTCTTCATCTTCACGCTAGCGATTTCCGCTATCAATACGGGCAATCAGGTCAGAGCGGAGAATGCCCGGGATGCGACATCAGGCGAATGGGTGTTGCGGCAAGACGCTTCCACCTTTCAGGCGTGGCAGGCGGAAGCGCAGAGAGAAGCCGACCTGTTGTCCTCTATCCTGCCCGGCGTAGATGACGATGGCGGAGTCGTTTCGGTGCTGACGGCCTGGGCAGTTTCGCGTCCGTCATGGGCGCTGGAACTCGTCTGGTCCGACGGTAATCGGTTATCGGCCGGTCCGGAATTCATGTTGGATCCGGACGCGTCGGCATTGGACGTCACGGTTCCGGTGAAGTTCGCGATAGGTCAGGCGGGATCGGATACGGGAACCGACTTCGCACCGACGGGGACCTTGCGCATGGTCCGGCCCATAGACCTCGATGGGCTGCTTTTGCCTTCGTTCGCGGCCGGATTCCAGACAGTCGGCATCGTCGTGGCCGACAGCGGATTCATGTATCAGGCCGGAGCGGATTTGAACAGCGAGTCGATGTCCGTGATCAATGCGGCCTTGGCGCAATCCAGCGGCTTCACGAATGGTCAGACGGAGGGAATATCTTTGTACCAAGCCACTAATATCCTGACGCCGGACGGCAAAAGCGCCGGGTACATGTATTACGCTGTCAGCCAGATTGAAAGCGAAAGGCACATGTTTTCGGCGCTGGCCAATGTCGCAGTGATCAGCTTGCTGATAGGGATTGCCCTGCTCCTTACGGTCTACATCCCGATCCGTTTATTGGTCCGCCCGGTCGTGGAATTGGAACGGGCGGCGAAGAAGATCAAAAGCGGGGATTATTCCTCGCGCATACAGTATGGCGGCCCGAATGAATTCGGTCGTATGGCGGTGGCGTTCAATAAGATGTCGGAAGAGGTGAAGAAGCGCACTGCCTCTCTTCAGGACATGATCCGTGAGCAGCGCGACTTCCTGAATTATGTCGTCCATGAGCTGAAAGCGCCGGTCACGACGGTCAGGTGGTCTCTCGAATCTCTCATGGACGAGAACGCCGCCGCCGAATCCAAGAAGGCCGTCTCGGACGCATTGAGGGCCAATGACAACATCCGCGAGTTGATCGATGAGCTGCTCGACTTCTCGCGCATGGAGCGCGGGGCGATCAAGCTGGAGCTCGGCAAGGTGGAGATACGCGGCGTGCTCGACGATGTCGTGAATAAGCTGTCGGCGCGCATCGAAGAAGCCGGCGTAAGAGTCTCCGTCTCGACCGATGGACGCGATAAGTACGAGGTGCACGCGGACGCGAACCGCGTCGCCCACATGCTTTCGAACTTGATCGGCAACGCAGTCAAATATTCTCCGCGCGGCGGTGATGTGAACATTTCGCTGGAGGGTGCGCGTCTCTCGGGGCCATCGCGAAGGTCAGGAAAATTCGTGCGCGTTTCCGTACAGGATCGCGGGCTCGGTGTACCGAAGAGCCAGCAGAAGCAGATCTTCAGCCGTTTCTTCCGGGCTGAGAACGCCGTCGCATCCGGCGCCGAGGGCACCGGACTGGGTCTGTACATCGCTAGACGGCTCGCGGAGCTTCAGGGCGGAGAGCTGTGGTTCGATTCGACGGAAGGGCGCGGCAGTACGTTCAAGTTCACGTTGCCGATGGAGGGCAAGCACGAATGACGGTCAATCGAATTGATTGAAAAGAACCCCAGCCTTTCGGCTGGGGCTTTCATAATTCATGGTCGTAGACCATGAGCGAGGTTTGTCGCAGACAGATTCACTGAATGAATCAGCCCTTCGACTCGGCCTCGGGGGCTCGGCCTCGCTCAGGACATTCGACTCGGTTTGTCTGCGACAAACCGAGTCGAATGGTGGGTCGACAGGGATTCCCCCTCGCTCCGCCACGTCGTTCGCGAACGACGTGGCACCGACTCGGGTCCGGGGCGGCTGCGCACCGAACGCTCGCCAGCTCGCGTCCTCTCGCCGCCCTTCTCATCCCTGTCGACCGAAATATCAGAAAGCCCCAGCCTTTCGGCTGGGGCCATCATGTTGTGGTGGGTCGACAGGGATTCGAACCCTGAACCTAATGGTTAAGAGCCATTTGCTCTACCGTTGAGCTACCGACCCGCGTAATTTATAGCAGATATTCTTAAGGTTGTAAAGACCGGGCGCTGTCCTGTCATGGGACGCATTTATACACAGCCCTGCGAACTTTCTCAAAAACTTGGAGACACGATCTCCCAGAGCGGTCTCCATAATAGCTTAAATCAGCCTTAAGTCCGGTTCGAATCTTGTTCACCCGCCTTAAATATGAGAAAATGTATATAGATAAGGTATCGGACCGTCGCTTACATTCATGACGGTTTACATACAGTTCGGCATCTTTTTTCTTCAGCTGGTTTTCGCGGCGTCAGAGATAATCGCCGGCGCTCTGCTGATGAGAGAAGCCCTTAGGAGGAGAGGGCAGAGACATCTGATCCTGTTTTCTGCTTTCTTCTTGATTGTTGGCGTCGGGGCGCTGCTTTGGTTCTTCGGAGGCTTTTTTGCTGCCCAGGGATTCGGCGGGATAGGCAGGGCACTAGTGGCCATATTTCCGATATTCACGGTTACAGGGTCGTTCTTTTTGGCTTGCGCATTCATCCAGATGTATGTGGCGGGAATCTGGAAGAAGTTGCTGATCGCCGCGGCTCTCATCCTGGCCGTGGTCGCCTTAGCCATAGGTGAAGAGCAGGCGACCGAAGCGTTCGGCATCTACATCGCCGCGGGTAATACCCGGAGTTTCGCGACCTCCTACAGTTATTGGGCGCTGACGAACGTAGTCGGGGCCGTATTATCGCTCCGAGCCTGCCGGAGGTCTAAGCGCAACGGAGAGACGATGTGCAGTGCCGACCGCTTCCTTTTCGTGGGTTGTCTGTTGACCATCGTCGCTGGACTGACGTCATATCTATTCATCGGAGTCGATCTCTGGGGCGGGGTGATCATTACTTACGCGTTATTCATTTTATCCGTCACGTACAAGTATCTCGGGGCCAACGCCAAAAATCATCCGGTTCAGGGCATTTTGCGCCGTCCCGAAAATGTCGTCAGAGGGACGTTGATGGGCAAGGTGCTGCTGGTGAGTACGCTGTTTTTCGCCTTCATGACTTTCGTGTTGCTTGCCTCGACCTCCAACTTCTTCATCAAGCAGTCGCTGGCCGATCAGGATGCGCGCATCAGGATGGAAATCGGGTACGCGGCCAAGGAGATCGGCGATGATCTGGATACGATGAGGTTTGACGCCGTCGTGCTGGCGCAGCGTGGAGAGAGCTTGGTGGCGCTCACGGGAGATTCGGTGGCCTTCGGGAGACTTTCGGAATCGTTGTCCATCCGCAGCGCGGACGCATCGCTGGCCGTCGCTGATACGCGCGGAAACATCATCATTCGTTCGGGGCGGAACGACGGGACGCAGAGTCTGTCCGGTTCGCTGGTGGTGGAGCGAGCGCTCGGCGGCAGGGCGGACGCGGCGATCGAATGGGATGACGTGATCGGCACTTGGGTCATCCGTAGCGCCAGCGCCATCCGTGACGAGGCCGGTGCGACGCGCGGCGTGCTCATGATCTCCAGACCCTTGCTCGGCTGGTCATTCCTGTCGTGTCCGCTCGGTCAGGTCATGCCGATCAGCGGTTGCGGTTTCGTCTCCAGGAGCGGGGAAATGGTGTCCGCCTCCGGCGTCGTACCGGACGCGGTCACGCTCGAGAGGTTTAGATCATCCGCGGCAACGAACGCCGGAATCGGCAGCGGGGATACGGATGAGATATACAAATTTTTCGTTCATCATGTCAGTTCTGTCGCCGGAGAGTCTGACGGATTCATGTACATATTCATCTCCCAGGATGGGGCCGAGGCGAATATCATCCGCTTTCTTTCGGCAGTCATCGTAGTCATGGCGCTGTTCCTGTCCATCGCGTCCGTTCTGTTGGCCTTCGGCGTGGCGCTGCTGCTTCACCCACTCCTGATGCTCAAAGGCGTCGCTGACAGGGTGGCTGGAGGCGATTACGGGGTCAGTGTGGACTTTTCATCGCCGGACGAGATGGGTAGGCTGGCCGCCGCTTTCAATCGCATGTCGCTCACTATTCGAGACAGGACCAGAGCGTTGAATGAGAGGATGCGCGAGCAAAGTGATTTCTTGAGCCATACCGTCAGAGAGATCCGCGGTCCGCTGAATATCTTCCGCTGGTCGCTGGAGATGCTCCGTTTCGGCGATGTCGGAAAGCTGAACGACGAGCAGATGGAACTGCTGGAGCAGATGAACCAGACCAATGAACGGGTCAGCGCCATGGTCGATGAGTTGTTGTCGGTATCGCGCATGGACAAGGGTGTCCTCAGGCTGACCAGGGAACCGCTCGCGATCGAGGATGTCATCGATGACGTCGCGGGGGAGCTCACGATGAAGATCCGCGAGAAGAAGATCGATTTCTACTGGAAGCGCCCTGATGAGCCGCTGCCCAAGGTCTCGGCCGACAGGCGACGTCTGTCCCAGATCCTGTCGAACATCGTCGGGAACGCGGTGAAGTTCACCGACAAGGGCGGACATGTTTTCATCTCAGTCTCCGATTCCGACGTTTCCGGACCGACCGGCCGGCGGGGCAAGTACGCGCACGTGCAGATCGAAGACAACGGCCGCGGCATACCCGAGGAACAGCACAAGTTCGTGTTCAGCCGCTTCTTCCGCGCGCGTAACGTGCTCGGAGAGGAGATCGAGGGAACCGGTCTGGGGCTTTACATCGCCAAGAGCCTGGTGGACATGCACGGCGGCGAAATCTGGTTCGAATCGGAAGAGAACGTCGGCAGCAAGTTTCACTTCACCATCCCCGCGGCTGATGAAGGGGGCGACGGCGTGAGCGCTTGATCATCATATGTCCATGAACAGGAAAATCAGCAAGGGCACGGTGCTCATCGTCGAAGATGAACCGGCGTTGAGCGATATCTACGCGACCAAGCTCGTGGCCGACGGTTACGATGCCGTCGTTGCGGCGGACGGCGCGCAGGGGTTGAACATGGCGGTCAACGTCTTGCCCAAGGTCGTTCTGTTGGACATCGTGCTTCCGGTGAAGAACGGTTTCGACGTGCTGCGTGACTTGAAGATGAATCCGAAGACCGCCGGCATCCCGGTCATCATCCTTTCGAACCTGGGGCAGAGCTATGAGATCAAGCGCGGTCTGGATTTGGGCGCAGTGGCGTTCCTGACCAAGGCAAATCTCTCACCCGCCCAGGTCGTCGATGAAGTGAATAAAGCCTTGTCGGAGGCGCATCAGCATTAGGCGCGAGTGGCGGCCAGTCCCGAGCGGGAGCCGTCGCCACATGCCGGATATGACGGAAGAGCTTAAAAAAAACGCGATCGAAGTGCTCATCGTCGAGGACGATGTCTTCCTTCGGAAGATCCTTGCCACCAAGTTCGGCAAGGAGGGTTTCTTGGTCCGCTCCGCCGCCGACGGAGCCGAGGCCTTGGCTTTGATGCGTGAGAAAGCTCCGGCGATACTGCTTCTCGACTTGATACTGCCGAAGAGCAGCGGATTCGAAGTACTTACCGAGATGAGGACCGACGCCAGACTCAAGGACATCCCGGTGATCGTCCTGTCGAACCTGAATCAGGAGGAGGACAAGGAGCGCGCCCTGAAGCTCGGCGCGCTGGCTTTCCTGACCAAGGCGGATTTCTCGCTCAACCAGGTGGTGACGCAGGTCAAGGAAGAATATGCGAAATTGACCCGGACCCGCTCACAATAAACGCAATCGGATGTTGGTCACCATCGAACAATTGAAGAGGGTGCTGGTCGACTCCGGTATCGTTGAAGCCGTTGATTTCGATCGCGTCGCCAAGGAGGCGGAGTCGGGTGGCGCGTCGCTCGAACGGCTCGTCACGGAGCGCAAACTTATTCCTGACGCCTATCTTGGACAGCTGGTGGCCGAGGATATCGGCTTTCCTTTCGTGCGGCTTGAATCGGCGGAGATACCGGACCACATCCTGCGCATCATTCCTGAGCGCGTGGCCAAGAAGAATCGCGTCATCGCTTTCGGTCTTGAACCGGAGACGGGCGTCAAACTTGCCATGCGCGATCCGTCCGATCTGGAATTCATCAGGAACATTGAGAAGAAAGTCGGAGTGAGGGCCGTCCCGTACTATGTCACGGGGCCGGACATCGAGAAGGGGTACGAGGCGTACACCAAGGATCTCGAGAGCGCCATCAAGAATCTCGATTCTGTCTTCGCGGCCATGCCGGGCGGTAGCAGGGCTGCGAAATCGGAGAAAGAAGCAGCCGAGGAGGGCCGGGTGGTCAGGCTCGTCGGGCTGGTCATGAACTATGCGTTCCAGAACAACGCGTCCGACGTCCATGTCGAGCCGCGGGAAGAGTCCATCATGGTCAGGTACAGGATAGACGGGATCCTGCACGATGTGGCGTCGCTGCCCCGGGAACTTCATGAGCCATTCGTGACGCGCATCAAGATCCTGTCGAAGATGCGCACCGACGAGCATTTCGCCGCGCAGGACGGCAAATTCCAGGAGGTGATCGACGGCGAGCGCATCGACGTCCGCGTTTCGATCATACCCATCGTCGGCGGCGAGAAGGTCGTCATGCGTCTGCTCGCGGAGAAGGGCAAGAGCCATGACCTCAGTGACATCGGTCTGGGCGAAAGGGACCTGAAGAGGCTGCGCCGACACGCGCAGAAATCGTTCGGCATGATCCTGGCGACAGGTCCGACTGGATCCGGTAAGACGACCACGCTGTATTCCATGCTCAAGGAGCTCAATACGCGCGATGTCAACGTGGCGACAATCGAGGACCCGATCGAGTACGCCATCGAAGGAGTCAACCAGATCCAGGTGAATCCCAAGACCGGCCTGACGTTCGCCACCGGTCTCCGGTCCATCGTGCGCCAGGACCCGGACATCATCATGGTCGGTGAAATCCGCGATCCGGACACCGCCAACATCGCCGTGAACGCCGCGATGACCGGACACTTGGTGCTTTCGACGCTGCATACCAACGACGCCGCGACCGCACTGCCGCGTTTCCGCGAGATGGGTATCGAGCCGTTCCTGATCGCCTCGACCGTGAACGTCATCGTCGCCCAGCGGTTGGTGAGGAAGATCTGTCCGCGTTGCATCGTCAGCTCCGTGATCGACGTCGACGCCCTGAAGGAGAACTTCGGCGAAGCGCTGGTGGAGAAGCATCTGGCGGCGTCCGCCACGAACATGAAGAAGAAGAAGGCCAAGCGGAGCCTGAACGTCTACTACGGCAAGGGCTGCGATCAATGCAATCACTCCGGTTATCAAGGTCGTCTCGGCGTCTTCGAGGTGCTGGAGATGGACGACGATATCCGCGAACTCGTGATGCGCAACGCCAACTCCAAGGAGATAGCGACGAAAGCGGTGGCGAACGGCATGACCTCGATGCTCGATGACGGTCTTGGCAAGGTCTTGCATGGCATCACCACCGCCGATGAGGTGCTCCGGGTGACCGGCGCCGTCTGACGCGGCGATTTTCCGCCGATTTCTAAAGATACGAGCGTATGGCTTTCAGGTACGTAGCGTCCACGCGGGATGGGACAATGAAGAAGGGCACGTCCGACCTCGCCACGCGGGAGTCGGTCATCAGCATGCTGGAGAAGCAGGATCTTATCGTCGTTTCCGTCGATGAAGCCAGGTCCAGGCCGTCCGTGATGTTTTCCTTGGGAAAGATCCTGACGCGCATCAGTTTCGTGGAGAGATTGCTTCTGACCAAGCATCTCGCCATCATGATCAAGTCCGGACTGACTCTGCCGGACGCCCTTAGGACGCTCGGCGATCAGGCGCGGACCCGCAGCTTGAAGTCGATGCTGGGGTCCATCGAGCGCCGGATCGAGCGCGGGGACAGGTTTTCCGACGCGCTTGAGGAATATCCGAACATCTTCTCTAAGTTCTACGTCAACATCGTCCGCGCCGGCGAGTTGTCCGGGACGCTTGAGGAGAATCTGGAGCACGTGGCCGCCCAGTACGCTAAAGACAACGAGCTGCGCAAGAAGGTCAAGCAAGCCCTGTTGTATCCGGTCGTCGTCATCGTCGCCGCGGCGCTCATCGGTTTCTTCTTCGCCGCTTACGTCCTGCCACAGGTCGCGGGGATCTTCACTGGCCTGAAGAACGTCCAGCTGCCCTGGACGACGCGCGCCCTCCTGGCCGTATCGGCGTTCGTCAGGTCCCACTCCGTGTCGTCGTTCCTGGCGGTGTTCGGATCCATCATTTTCACCGTCTGGTTCCTGCGCCGCAAATTCATGGCGCCGCTGACGCATTACATAATCTTGCGCCTGCCGATAGTCGGCAGGATCTCCAGGCTGGTCAATCTGGCGCGTTTCTCGCTCATTCTCGGCACGCTCCTGCGCAGCGGCGTGGACATTCTGCGTGCGATCGAGATCACGTCGCAGGTTCTCGACAACGTGTATTACAGGAAAGCGCTCGCCGGCGTCTATCTCGAAGTCCAGCAGGGCACGGCGCTCTGGGAGAGCTTGGCGAGCCGCGAGAACTTATTCCCGTCGATCGTCTCCAGGATGATCGGTGTCGGCGAACGGGCCGGACGGCTCGAAGAGGTGCTGAACTACTTGAGCGAATTCTACGAGCTGGAGGTCGAATCCACGATGAAGAACCTGTCGTCAATACTCGAACCGGTCCTGCTAATCGTGATCGGGTTCGTTGCGTTGTTTTTCTCGTTCGCCATCCTCATGCCGATCTACAATTACATCGGCGCCATCAGTCGGATCTGATATGCGGCCTGCCGCGTACATAAAGAAGGACGCGAATCGGGGATTCAGCCTGCTTGAGATCCTACTGGTGATCGCGTTGATGGCCGCGATCATGGCGCTTTCCGCGCCGTTTTTGGCGAGTTCGTTTTCCAAGAACGAGCTGGCCGCGGCATCGGATCAGCTCGTCGATGCCCTGGCGGAAGCACGCTCGGCAGCCATGAACGGACGTTCGGGAGGGAAGTACGGCGTGCATTTCGAGACGGACCGGTTCGTCTATTTCGAAGGCGAAACCTATTTAGTTTCCGACCTGAACAACGCGGAGCATCTCCTTTCCGGGCTGGTCAGCGCCACGGCCATCGATATCTCCGGCGGCGGTTCCGATATCCATTTCAGGAGCGCGTCCGGATCGGCCATCGAGACCGGTACAGTGCAGCTGACCGATTCAGCCGGGCTTATCAAGACCGTAACAGTGAATGAGGCGGGGCTGATTGATGTGCAGTGATGAAAGGGACAGAAGCGGGAAGAGCGGGAAGAGCGGGAAAAGATTTCTCTCATCCCGCTTAGTCCGGAAAATGCCGGACGGTTCCCGCTAAGTGAGCGGCAGCGCCCCGCCACAGATATTCAAGCCAAGCAAAGCTTGGCGTCAAAGAAGGCGGGGTCCCGCCAGAGGCGGGAAACGGTTCCCGCTGGCGGCCGCAGGCCGCGTACCCGCTATCCCCGCTTTGCGACAGAAAGGGAGCGGAAATGTCGGCGAAAGTATGATCGGAGGTGAAAGAAAATCTACGGAGGGAAAGGCGGGCGTCCGGGATAGCGGGGCTTCAATCATAGAAGTCCTGCTGGCGGTCGCGCTTTTCGGCGCGTTGGCGGCCAGTCTATTGATTTTCGTCTGGGAGCCGATGACTTCGGCTGGGAGCGCTTCGGAGCGCCGGCAGGCGCTGTTTCTGGCCGAGGAAGGCTTGGAAGCGGCCCGGTCCATCAAGGATGGCGGTTGGACGGCGCTCATCGGCGGACCGCATGGGATAGCGAGGCCGGGCGGCGTCTGGCAGTTTTCCGGTCCGAGTGATACGTCCGGAGATTTCACCCGGGTAGTGACGGTAGCGCCAGTGGAACGCGACACGTCCGGGAATATCGTCGTAAGCGGCGGCACGCCTGATCCGCGCACCAAGCTGATTACTTCCTCGGTCAGCTGGCCGTCGATTTTCGGCGGCACTAAATCGCTGGATCTGCAGGCGTACCTGACGAACTGGAACGTCTATGACTGGACCCAGACGACCGATTCGCATTTCAACGGAGGCACGTTCGATCACGTGACTGTCGCGGGGACCGGAACGGACGCCTACCTGGAGCTCGAATCGATGATGATGGAGAAGTATTGGACGCCGAGCGAGGGCATCCTCATCAGACACACCTCCGACACCGACTGGTCGGGCGGCACGTACACCGATACGATCCTCGACGGTACGGGCGAGCCGGCAGTCGTGAAGGGGACGGGCGAACCGGAGTGGTTCGAGCTGGCCGCGGGCAGGAGCCTTTTCGAGACGACCAGCACGGACTTCCTCGACGGCGCCTTCAGCGACACGGTGGTCGTCAATTCCGGAGACCTCGGCGCGGTCGCGCTGGACACGCATGTCGCCTGGTTCGAGGTGACGTCGCCTACGCTGAATCACTTGAACGCCTCCTCGATGTACTCGTCGATGGGCGGATTCGCGGTCGGCGCTTCGGGCACCATCCTGGAGTGGAACGGTTACGAATGGACGGAAGTGCTGTCGCCGACGGGTAGCGCCCTGAACGACATCGCGATGCTCTCCGGTGCCAGCGGTTTCGCCGTCGGCAGCGGAGGATCGATCATCAGCTGGAACGGAACGGCCTGGTCGTCATCATCCTCACCGACGAGCAACACGCTTTACGGCATCCAGGCGCTGTCGTCTACGGACGCCTGGGCGGTCGGCGCATCCGGCACGATCCTCCACTGGGACGGTTCAGCTTGGACGTTGCACACCGACACCGGCAGTCAGACCTGGCAGGACATATTCATGTTGTCAGCGTCGGATGGCTGGGTCGTCAGCAGCAGCGGCGCGATCTATCGCTGGAACGGCACGATCTGGAGCAGCGTCGTCTCGCCGACCACCAAGGCGCTTTATGCCGTGGCCTTCTCGAGTCCATCGCTCGGTTTCGCGATGGGCATCCAGGGGACCATCATCAGATGGAACGGCCTGGTATGGTCGCTTGAGGTCTCGCCCACGGCCGACGCGCTGAACGGACTATCCATGAACTCCGACGCGGACGGCTGGGCGGTCGGTGTCGGCGGGACGCTTCTCAAATGGAACGGCCTGGCCTGGTCGACTTACACGTCGCCGACCAACGATCAGATGAACGACATCTACTTCTATTCCGCTACCGACGGTTTCGCGGTCGGCAACACCGGGACGGTCTGGCGGTACGGCGGCGGCTACAAGACGTACGGCACCTACACGTCAAGCGTGCTCAACGCTGGTACTTCAGTCGACTGGGGCCATGCGCTCTGGTCCGAGAACCTTCCTGCCGGTACTAATCTGACGATCGCCTTCCGCGGCGGCAGTACCGCGACGCCCGGTCCGAGCTGGACGGCTTGGTCGTCCGAGTACACCGACCCTTTCAACACGGTGATTCCGCTGCCCAATTCCAGGTATATCCAGTATAGAGTGAAGCTATACTCGACTGACATGGAATATACGTCGGCGCTTGAGGCGATTTCCATCACGTACAATGAACCGGCTCCGGAAACGTATTACGGAGCGATCGTGACCGATAGCGACGGCTGGGCCGTGGGTTCAGGCGGCGCGCTCGTCCGGTATGACGGAGAGGATTGGTCGGCTTACGCCTCGCCGGTGACGGATACTCTCCTGGCGACCGATTATTACGATGCCAACAATGTCTGGGCGGTGGGCGACGACGGGACCATCATCTTCTGGAACGGCATTTCCTGGGCGCAGCAGACGTCGCCGACCGGTCTGACGCTTTACGGGGTCTCGGTCGTGAGCGCCTCTTCGGCCTATGCCGTCGGCCAGTCCGGCGCGGCCATCAGGTGGGACGGCTCCTCCTGGTACGCGCAATCCTCGCCTACCGGCAGGGACATGCTGGACGTCAGCATGGTCTCGGACGCCGTCGGCTGGGCGGTCGGTAAGACCGGCACTATCATGATGTGGGACGGTTCGGCTTGGTCTCTGCAGGAATCCGGCACCAGGGCGCCGCTCAACGGCGTGCACGCCTTGTCTTCCAGTTTCGCCGTGGCGGTCGGTCAGAACGGGACTATCCTGTCGTGGGATGGGACATCCTGGACGCCCCAGACCAGCGGCGTCACCAATGAACTGAACGAGGTCTATTGTCTGGCCACGGACGACTGCTGGGCGGTCGGCGTCCAACAGACGTTCCTGCACTGGGACGGAGCGACCTGGACCAAGTATATCTTTGCGGACCCATCCAATCCGATTCTCCATGACATATTCATGGTCAGCCCTGACGATGGCTGGGCCGTCGGTGCGTCCGGCGCGTTCTATCACTATGCCGCCGTCATTCCGAGTCCGGCGTTCTTCACTTCGCCCGTGACCGACAGCGGCGCGGCTGGATCGGTCTGGAATACGGTCGGTTGGGATTCGCTGCAGCCCCTGTTCACGGGAACCAGCGTGGCCACGCGGACCGGTCCGACTCCGACACCGGACGGATCCTGGTCGTCCTGGAGCGCGGAACTCAGCGACGGCGGCGGTTCGACCATTGTTTCCCCGGCCGGCAGGTATCTGCAGTATCGCGTCACGTTCACCAACAGCGAACCGACTAGCACCGCCTCGCTTCAGGAAGTCAGGCTCATCCATGGAGCGGTCACGGCGCAGAATCTTTACGGCACCGATGGTACGGCGATCGGCGACGTCTGGGCGGTCGGCAGGGTCGGGACCATTGTCCATTACGATGGTACGGATTGGAGCGTCGTCGCGTCGCCGACCACTAAAGATCTCAACGACGTCGATGCCGTGTCGAGCGATTTCGCTTTCGCCGTCGGTTCAAGAGGGACGATCATAAAGTGGGACGGGACGTCCTGGAGCGCAGTCACCTCCGGCATCAACAATGACCTGTATTCGGTGTCCCTGGTTGACAGCACGTTCGGAGCCGCGGTCGGTGCGAGCGGCAAGATCCTCCACTGGGACGGCACGAACTGGTCGGTGATGACTTCTCCGACGACGAACGATCTGATGGGCGTGCATCTCATATCCGCCACAGAAGGATTCGCCGTCGGGACCGGAGGCACGATACTCTGGTGGAACGGACTGATCTGGTCGGCGATGATATCACCGGTCTCGGTCACGCTGAACGGCGTGCACGCGCTGTCGGCGACGCAGGGTTGGGCGGTGGGCGACAACGGCGCCATCCTGTCGTGGGACGGCCTTCTCTGGTCGACCGTCGTCTCGCCGGTGGTCTCGCGACTGAATGCGGTCGAATCCAGATCGGTGAACGAGGCCTGGGCGGTGGGGGATTCCGGAGTCATCATTGAGTTCGACGGCACATCCTGGACCTCGTTCGTCTCGCCGACGAGCCGCCATCTTTACGATTTGACCGTCTACGCTCCGACGGACGGATGGATCTGCGGAGCTCTCGGCACCATCCTCAAGGATCCGCCGCCGTATTATCCTATCGGTACGTTCACTTCCTCAGTCCTCGACACCGATCTGACGACGACCCTGTTTGATTCGCTGTTCTGGAACGCCGTCCTTCCGGCCAGCACGTCGGTGAACGTGGCCACGCGTTCCGGTAACACCCCGACCCCTGACGGGTCCTGGAGCGCCTACAGTCCGGCGATCACCTTCGGCACGGGCGCGGCCATAACGTCTCCGGGCGCGCGTTATCTGCAATATCGGGCGGAGTTGAGCACGTCGGAAAACATGAGCACGCCGCAGTTCCAGGACGTCACGCTGACTTATTCGCAATGAGATACGCCACTAAAAAAACGAGGTCCGTCGATCGAGGGATATCACTCCTCGAATTCGTCATCTATCTCGGGATGCTCGGATTCGTGCTGACCGCGGCAGTCCTGTTTTCGGTCGAGTTCGTGACTGCGGAGGCCAAATCCTCGGCGATATCCGACGTGGCCAGGGGCGCCGGTTACGCGCTTGAAAGGATTGCCCACGAGACGCGCGCTTCCGACGGCATCAACTTCGACGATTCGGTCTTCGGCTCCAATCCGGGGACGCTGTCGATCAAGTCCGCCATCACCGCCGCCGATCCGACGGTCTTCTCCGTCGTCGACGGCCGACTGTACGTGCAGTGGGGGACCGGTACGCCGGTGCAGCTCACCCCATCGGGACTCATAGTAGAGGAATTCGTCCTGGAGGACGTATCGACCAGGCCGCGCTTCCGGTCCGTCCGCGTGCGTCTGACGGTGGCAAGCTCCGGAGAGGGACAGACGGAAGCGTATTCGTCCCAGATGACGCTGGAGACGACGATAAGGTCCTGGAGGAATGACGGTTTTTCTCTTCCGACGCCATGATATGAATGGTAAGCATAGGACAATCTTCGGGACGGGCTGCGGCCGAGCGCCGTCCGGTCAGCGGGGCGTGATTGCTCTGATGACCGTGATCATGTTGGGCGCGATGCTTTTGGTCGTCGGCATTTCGGCCGCGTTCATTGGACAGACCGACGTCATTATCGTCGGCCAGATAGACCGCGGCTATTACGTCCGGTCGCTCGCCGGCACCTGCGTGGAGGAGGCGATGCATCGTCTGAAGCTCGATCCGGCTTACGTCGGCGGGACCATACCGATAGGCTCCGGTAATTGTACGGTCACGGTATCCGGTTCGGGGACGACCCGCACTGTCGTCGGCGCAGCGACCTATGACGGATTCACCAAGTCCATCGGCGTCTCGGCCTCAAGGCGGGGCAATATCGCCGGCAACGCGCACGCCTGGAACATCGACAGTTGGCAGGAGGTGGATCAGTAACCAGGGCAGGGCAAGGGGAGGGGCAGAAGGGACAGAAGCGGGAGAAGGGGCAGAAGGAGCAAGAGGGACAGAAAGGGCACAGGAGGTCGCTTTTGCACCTTCTGCACCTTCTGCTCCTCTTGCCCCTTTTGTTCCTCACCCATATTTTGTCGTTTCCGTTCGTTACCTCCGTGCACTATAATATGGTATAGTATCCTTGCCGGCATTTCGTCGCGTCTGTTTTGCGTAAGGGGGACGTTGATGCCGAAGTCGCGTTATGCCGAATAGATTCGCTGGAATAGACATTTCCGACCGCTCCATAGAGATGGTGTCGCTCCTCGCCAAGGGGCCTGGAATCATAGAAGGCGCGGCCAGGATAGAGCTGCCGCCGGACATGATTGCCCGGGGCGACATTCAGGATTTCAGCGGCGTCGCCAAAGTCGTTTCGGCGATGCTGGATTCGCTTTACGGCGCGAAACGGGGGAAAGTGCGCGTCGGTGTTTCGCTTCCGGAAACAGTCGTCTATTCCAAGGTCTTCTCGCTGCCGGCAGTGCTGGATGGCGAGCAGGTAGACGACGCCCTGGGCATCGGAGCGACGGATGGGTTCCCCGTCGAGTCCGGCTCGAACCAGGCGTACGATTACATGGAGCTGGAGGAGAGCAACGGCGCGCGTCATTTCCTTTACGTCACCGCCGAGACGAGGGTGATCAGGGACTACATGAACGTCATTGCGGCAGCGAACGCGGAACCGGTATTCATCGAACCGGAGTCGTCCGCACTGACGCGCGCGCTCATCCCGCCGGGCGAAAGCCGTCCGGTCATGGTGGCGGACATCGGCGCGCGCACCACTTTGCTGGCCTGTTTCGATGACCGGGGAGAGCAGATCGTCAGCGCGGCGATACCGTTGGGCGGTGAGATTCTCACGGCGGAGATAGAGCGGCGCCTGCAGTTGTCCATGGAGGAAGCGGAGAAGTTGAAGGTCAAGGCGGGTTTCGATGATGATTTAGACGGCGGCCGGATCCTGATGATCATGCAGAAGCCGTTCGAGGATATCGTGTCCGAGATCAGGAGGACCATCGAGTACGTTTCACGCGTCCGCGACCAAAAGATAGCTAGGATCATTCTGGCTGGCGGGACCTCGCTGCTTCCGAAGATAGCGGAGTACGTGGCGCTGTCCTTTGAGGGCATCGAAGTGACGTTGGGAAGGCCGCTCGAGCGCGTGGCAGTGGCAGACAGCGCGGTCTTGCCTAAGAATTTCAATAAGGATGCGGTGCTTTTTTCCACCGCGATCGGACTGGGGATGCGTTGCGCGGACACGCGTGGCCATCCTGGCCCAGATCTCCATCCGGCCGCGAGACGGTCGGAGCGCGGAAGCCGAGGTTTCACCCGACTTCGCGACATAATCGATAAGGTCTCTCGTCTTATGCCAATCAGCAAACGGAAAACGCAAGCGAAGAAGCCGGCTTCCGGGAAGTCCTCGATCACGGCTCCGAAAAAGAAGAAGGACGTGAAGACGCCGAGGGCGAAGCCTCAGGCGCCGGCAGCGATCGCTCCGGCTGTCCCGGCGGCTGTTGAAGCCATCAGGACCGAACCCGTCGAGCCGGTGACGGAGGCGCCGAAGTCGCCGGAGCCGGCGGTCGAGCAGCCTACGGCCGGAATTGAGCCGCCGACCGAGGCGTTGGACGTGGCCGCGGAATTGGCAGAAGGGGCGGAGGAGAAAGAGGGGGCGGATGAGGCGGGTCAGCGCGGCGCGACTACGGAGAATCCCGAGAGGGATTTCGGCATGGGCGTCGGAGAGCTTTTAGGCTCGGCCGTGGGAAGAGACGAGGAAGAAGAGGCGGAGGAAGCGGTGAGCGTCCAGATCCGTCCGGCCAGCGCCAGAGGAGCCGATGAGGAAGGCGGCGAGAGACTGTCGCTCGAATCCATCTTAAGCGGCAAGGCGCCTGAAGAGACGAAGCACGAAGCGCCCACGACCGGCGGTAGGGGACTCAATTGGCGCATCATCGTGCCGATAATCGTGTTCCTGCTGGCGCTCGTGGTCATCGCGGCCGGCGCCGGGGTGTTCAGGTCGTTGAAAGAGCAGGGGACGTCGCAGAGATTCCTCGACGCGGTGGTGGCGTTGTTCGGCAAGGATGAAGATTCGGGCCAGGTCGGTCCGGAAGATACGTCGGATCAGGCGCCTGTCGCGCCGACAGCCGTCACGGTGAATGTGCTCGTCATGGCCGGACAGCCTGAAGAAGGCCTGGCGCTACCGATCGTGCAATCCAGGGTCATCGAGACTGATGTCGTGCTCGAGGAGACTTTTGAAGCCACCGGCACGGCGCAGTCCGGCGATGCCCAGGCGATCGGCACCATAACTATCATCAACGAGCTGCCGCGCACGTTCTCGTTCGTGGCGCGGACCAGGTTTCTGTCGCCGGATGGCGTACTGTTCCGCATGAAGAATCCGGCTGACATACCGGCGAACGGCTCGGTGGACGTCGAGGTCTATGCCGACAAGACCGGCCCTGGCAGCGACATCGGCCCGTCCGATTTCACCATTCCGGGATTGTCCGAGGATCTGCAGAAGAGCGTTTACGGCAGGAGCAGCGCGGCGATGACCGGCGGTAGCGGCACGGTTGCGGCGGTGTCCGAGCAGGATATCGAGGCCGCGCGGACCGCGCTCATGGAGAAGCTGTCCGCGGAAGCTCGCGAAAATTTCAAGTCCATGGTCGGCGAGAGCGAGCTGGTGCTTGACGGACTCATCACGTCGAAGGCCGGAGACGAGACCGCTCCGGCGGCTGGGACGGTCGGCGCTTCCTTCAAGATGAAGCTGACAGCCCAGTTCAGGGCGCTGCTGGTGCCTGCGGCCGGGATAGTCGAAATCTTGGGCGTCAAAGTGGCCGAAACGATACCGGCTGGGGATGATCCGGCGGCCTATCAGCTCGGCGAGGCGATTTACTCCGTCGAGGCTTATGACACCGCGAGCGATAAAGCGGAGTTAAGGGTAGAGGCCCCGCTTCAGAAGATTTAGCTTCAACGTGGTCTGAACAACGGAATTGATGTATACTTATTGATGTATGAGCAGCCGCAAGTATCCACAGGCGGCCGCGCGATCCGGAAACGGCGTTATGAACGGAGCCGATAAGCGTAAAAGGGAGGGATTTACCCTGATTGAGCTGCTCATCGTCATCGCTATCATCGGCTTCCTAGCCGCGGCGATACTGGTGGCGGTCGATCCGGTACGGCGCATCCAGGATTCGCGGAACGCGCAGCGCTGGTCGGAGGTAAATGGTATCCTTAACGCCGTCCTTAAATGGCAGGTGGATAACAGGATGATTTTCGACGGCGATGACTCGGTCGGAGGGGCTCCGATAATCACTCAGGCCGGGGACAACGTCCAGATCATCGTCGAGGATAGCGCCGGCATAGTGTGCAGCGCGGAGGGTACGCGGCCGGGGTGCGATCAGGCCACAGACGCGTCCGCCAACAAGAATTGCGTCGCCGAACTCTTCCACGATACGGACGCCGCCCTGTCGATAGTGCCGGAGTACATCGCCGAGATACCGACTGACCCCGGTCTTAACGAATGCGGAGACGGCAGCGGGTGCATCACGGAGGGCACCATAGCGATCGGCGAGCAGAACAGCGGTTATTACATCAAGCGCACGGCGGGCAATCGCGTCGAGATCGGCGCCTGCCAGCCGGAACGCGACGCGACTATAAAAGTCAAACGTTAAATAACGTAGCGATATCGTATGAACAGTAATCAACGTAAAGGGGGTTTCACCCTGATCGAGCTGCTCATCGTCATCGGTATCATCGGCTTCCTGGCCGCGGCGATACTGGTGGCGGTAGATCCGGTCAAGCGCATCCAGGACTCCAGGGATGCGAAACGCTGGTCCGAGGTCAACGCCATACTTAACGCCGTCCTGACGAAGCAGGTTGACGACAGGCGGCTGTTTAACGGCGTTTCGACGGCGCCGATACTCACTACGACTCCAGCATCGGATGAAGCGCAGGTTTTGGTCAAGGATACGACGGGTATCAACTGCGCTGCTCCTGCGACCGCCCCCGGTTGCGGAGTGCCGCTCGATCTGTCCGGCGCGCTGACTTGCGTCGCGGATGTTTATGACACCGGCACCGTGGAGCCGACTTTATACCCGAACTATCTGGCAGAGTTGCCGACGGACCCGAGGGTGGGCGAAGCTCCTTGCTTGACGACCGGGGTTGGTACGGATTGTTACATAGCTGGCGAGACCGGCGATGCAGGCAATTTGGTCATCGGCGACACCAACAGCGGTTATTACATCAAGAGGTCGGCCGGCAACCGCATCGAGATCGGTGCTTGTGCTCCGGAACAGGCTGTAGCGATCAGCGTGAAGAGGTAGCTTCCGCGAGAATCCAAGAAACCAAAACCCCGCTCGATGAGAGCGGGGTTTTGAATCGGGGAAAGCGGGAAGAGCGGGAAGAGACCTTTTCCCGCTAGGTCGGCGAACGCCGACCGGTTCCCGCTAGTGAGCGGAGCGAACGATTCCCGCTAGCGAACGAAGTGAGCGGTTTCCGCTACTCCTTACTGGCCTCTCGTTCCTCCTGCAACTGCTCCAACCAGAATTCGTACTGTATGCCCACCTGGTCCTGCCGGGCGCTCAAGTCGACGAAATCCTTACGCAGTCTCACCTGCTCGTCCAGCAAGAGCCAGGACCAGCGGATCAGTCCGACGGAAATCGCCAGGGTGATGAAGGAGATGATGACCGCAATCAGCATCGGGTAGGGGATGGTGATGTTTTTCCCTTTATCTTCGCGCGAAGGCCACATATATAAGAGATATAAGGTCGTTTTGTCTTACTCAATCATTTTAGCGCGAAACGGGCGGAGGGCAAATCGGGAGCGGGAGAAGCGAGAAGAGCGGGAATCGCTCACTGCGTCACGTCGTTCGCGAACGACGTGACTGCGTTCGCTTAGCGGGAAGAGCGGGAAAAGAGATCTCTTCCCACTCTTCCCGCTTAGCGACCGGAGGGAGCGGTTTCCGCTCCTTTACTCTCCCCGATGTCCATAGTACCCTCCATCCGTGCTAAACTATCCGTATACTAGCACGATTCACTGACACGTAGCGGCAGGGCCCCGTACAACTCCCTACGGTCGTATACGGGGTAAACTTGTCCCTGCCCATCACCCACAAAAACAGTAGAGATGACCGTCCGTTAGGACCGTAGCGGCAGGCCTTGTGTCTGCTCGATATCACGGAAGGCAGGGACAAGCCCTGCCGCTACCGACGATACGCAAGTAATATGTCCGACAACAAAGAGAAAAAATCCGTCATCACCAAGCGCTCGGAGGACTACTCCAAGTGGTACCTGGACGTCATCAGGGAGGCGGATCTGGCCGAGCACTCGGCGGTCAAGGGCTGCATGATCATCAAGCCGCACGGCTACGCGCTGTGGGAGAATATGCAGGCCGTACTCGACCGGCGGTTCAAGGAGACCGGGCACCGTAACGCCTATTTCCCGCTGTTCGTGCCGAAGTCCTTT
>Ga0265297_10004284_pt1 | contig 23616 bp, 31 predicted proteins | sample Munlanlwell13791_FD_192502 | JGI IMG/M metagenome (GOLD analysis project Ga0265297, IMG submission 192502) | Leachate microbial communities from a municipal landfill in Southern Ontario, Canada - Leachate well 137-91 | ecosystem: Engineered > Solid waste > Landfill > Unclassified | place... | reverse complement strand
GCCTCTAATTGTTGATTTTTCTTTTCCAAGCATAGCAGCTAAATCATCGTAACTCAATTTCATATCTGTATTTAGTAAAATCCAAATCAAAGCTCTTTCTGTTATTGAAAATTGTTCTAAATTTGGTGTTTGAACATCTGTTTGAACATCTGTTTGAACATCGTAAACAGGTGTTTGTTTAACCAACATCTTAGCAGGTGTTTTAAACGCCCTGTTTATTTTTGTGTCTCCCATAATTTCTATAACATTTTTTATTCCTTCTATCTCTTCTTTTAACGACGATAAAACATCTTTTATTCCTTCAATATCTTTTTTTTGTAAATTTTTTTCAGAATCAAGGTGTTTAATCCAACCACTTACAGCAGATATGTCTTTTTTTACATATTCGAAACCTTTTTTTGTTTCTTCTTTTATTTCTTCTACATCTCTTTTTTTAAACAACCAACCAAACATATAATATTTTGCAAAATATAGTTTAAAAATCTTTTGTTATTTCGTCGGTAAAATTATTGTTAGTTTATTTTATTTGTATTTTAATCTTCTGCAGTTTATGTGCTGGAAATGTGCCGAATAAACAGCTGTTTGTAAAGAAAAAGTTGGTTAAACAGGCTGTTTAACCAACAGAAAACACCTTTAAACACAAATAAACAGCTGTTTATTTTTCAAATCAAAAATAATTTTATCGTCGATAAAAGATACAAACAGCCTGTTTGAACAACAATCCAGCACATATCTTTGCATCAAAAACCTCTTTTTATAACTTAGTTAACCTAAGTGAATAGTATCTTTAAACACAATAATATTTTTATATGTTTTATTACTTATCAGTTTATGAATTTCTTAGAGTTCGAAGAAGAATGTAAAAATAATTCAAAATATCCTCTCTAGAAGATTTTTTTGTTTCTTTTGGAAATCATCTATGCCCAGATCAATTTTATTTTACTGAAGATTTTCAAACCCCTCCTTTAGAATTTTTTGGGAAGATAGATTATTTGAAGAGAGCAGGATGGTTTTATCAATTCCTAGAAAACAATTCAACTGGAAGATGGATTCCGTTTATCAATTTTAAATTTTTGGAGCAGATTGACTTACAAAAATACCTTTCTTCTACTTTTGAAAACATTTCTTGGCTTGAGTTACAACATAAACCTAATTTTTATGGAAAACCTGTTTCTATCCTTGAAAAAATATCTAAAAGAAAAATTTTCCTCTTTTCAGGAGCTTTTTATTATAATCAGATTGGAACAGCAAGTAAATTTACAGGAAAATTAAATAATATCTGTTTACCAATTTTTTTGGACAATTCTGGTTTAAAAGTTTTTTCCACAAGGGAAATTGTGTCTATAACTAGAATAAAGAAAATTAAGCCATATATCGAATCTTGTCTATACCCTATAAGTAAAGCAGAAAGAAGCGAATGGCTAACTAAGAGATTCAGATAATTTTCACAAAGTTAACCTAAGTGAAATATGCTTTAAAGTATAACAATAAATTTAAAATAATTATCTAATTTATTTGTATGAACACACTTGAGGAATTGGCTAAATCAATTAGAGACGAAATGGAAAAACAAAAGAAGAAGGCTGTAGGTATTGTAGCAAGACACCTTAATACAAATAATGCTTATCTAATAACCGGGATTAAATCCTTAGACGCTTATTCAGAAGCTTTTTTTGTACTAAATTTAAATTCTGGAGAAAAAGAAACAATGGGATTTAGAGAATGTTTACTCAGACTAAGTCTTATTCCTCAAAGAGAATTAACTAGTGAAGAAGCACACACTTTAGTGAACTATGAACAAAAAACAGGGTTTAAATCAAAAGATAGTTTAGGTGAAGAGTTATATCTTAAATAATACTCTTAAAATAGTTTTTATGGTAAAAATAACACAAATTTCAGCTTAAAGTTCGTACAAGATACATTGTCCGAACCATAATAATGAACTATTTTTGTTCATTTAGGTTATCTAAGTGAATATTAAACCTTTCTAGGAAAATATTCAGGGGCAAAACATTATTTTTTTCTTCGCTTTCTTCTAATTTTATTTTTCCTTCTCTTTCCAATTTTCTTAAAACTTTACAAATTTCCGATTTTATTCTATCAATGTTTAATTTAGAATTTAATATCTCTTGTCCAAACACCTGTTTATAATTTTCTAAATAATTTGGCTGTCCAAACACCTGTTTTACAAAAACCTCTGGTTCAAAAGTTTTGCATTTCATAAAGTAACCTAAGTGAAAATCAAATGGATTTTTTGCAATTTTGTCTAAAGGAAAAGCTTTGCAGATAAGAGCTCTTTGTTTGTAAATAGAGCAATTATTATTTTTTAATAATAAACAAGGATTTCCTTTCATTCCGTAATTTAAACAAAAGGTTTTTCCAGAGATTTTATCTTTTAAAATATTTTCAGGTAAAAATTCTAATTCAATTCCCCTTTCTCTTGCAAGTTTTTCGTATCTTTCTTTTTCAAACCAAAAAATAGGAAGAGTTTTAATTAATCCAAAATCCTTACAACATTCTCCACAAGATTTGCAACGAAATTTTTGCACATCTAATTAGGTTGTTTAAACTATAAATACTTAATCAACAAAAGGTTTTTAACTAAGTTCGCACAATAATTCTTATGGAGGATGAAATTAAGGCTATTATTTTTGATATTGGAGGAGTTTTACAATTAAAAGAGAAGCAAAGAAAATCTTTTGATCAAAAACATTCTTCAGGAATTCATGAAGAAGCTGCAAAAAAACTAAATATAGATTTAGACCAATATTTTGATTCAATTGATACTTTGTACGCAAAATCTATCGAAGGAAAAATCTCAAAAAAAGAACTGTTAAAACAACTTTCTTCCAATCTCAATTCAACCCCAAAAAAAATAGAAGAACTATTCTTTAATCTTTACAAGAAAGAATTTCATTTGAATAAACAGTTGTTTAAACAGGCAATCAAATTAAAGAAAAATGGATATAAAATTTCAATTCTTTCAGACCAATGGCATCTCTCAAAAGCAGTCCATTTTCCAAAAATTCTTCAGAAAAATTTTCATCCTTCAATAATTTCTTGTGATGTTGGGATTAGAAAACCAAATCCAAAAATTTACAAATTAATCTTAAAAAAATTAAAATTAAAATCAGAACAATGTTTGTTTATTGATAATCAAGAATGGAATATTGCGCCAGCAAATAAGCTTGGAATAAAAACAATCCTCTTTAAATCAAATAAACAGCTGTTTAAACAACCTGTTTGGAGGGGTTTATTTCTATGAACAGCGACGAATTTATAAAAAAACTTGAAGTAGAATTAAAAATTTCTAAAAATTCTGTTTATACCCTAAGAAATTATATAAATGCAAACAGAATTTTTTTAGAATTTGTAAAAAAATCCCCTGAAGAGATAACTGAAGACGAAGTTAAACTATTTGTTGCAGAAAAATTAAGTGAAAAAGCTTCAACCTCAATAATTCTTTTTCTTGCAGCGTTAAGATTCGCTTATGTCACAATACTAAAAAAAGATCCAACTATCTCAATTAAACGGCCCAAAAGAGAAAAAAGGCTTCCAAGTGTTTTAACAAAAGAAGAAATTCTTTCTTTAATTCAGTCTATGACTACAAAAAAATCTAAGCTAATGATTTCTTTACTTTATGCAAGCGGGATGCGTGTTTCTGAGATTGTTTCCTTAAAAGTTTTAGATTTAGATTTTAATGAAAAAATTGGTCAAATAAGACAAGGAAAAGGAAAAAAGGACAGAGTGTTTAATCTCCCTATTTTTTTACTTGAAGATTTGAAAAAACAAGTAGAAATACAAAAAAAATTTAATCAAGAATTTTTATTTTCTGGTCCAAAAGGAAAATTATCCTCGAGAAACTTGCAAAAAATAGTAAATTTTGCCGCAAGAAAAGCAGGAATACAAAAAGAAGTTCATCCGCATACTTTAAGACATTCTTTTGCAACGCATCTTCTAGAAAATGGCGTAGATATAAGAAAAATTCAAGAATTACTCGGTCATTCTGATCTTTCAACAACCCAGATTTATACTCATATCTCAACAGAAGAACTTAAAAAAATAAAATCCCCTTTAGATGAATTAATGAAATAAAATGGAAGAAAAAGAGTGTATAAAATGCGGGTTCAGGTCAAAAGGTAACAAAGAAAAATTAGGGCTTACTTTTTGTGAAGTTTGTTTTAGTTTTGCTCCAGAAGACCCAGAAGAATTAGATAAATATTCTCAAGAAAAAACCTCTTGGAGAAATTTAAATTGTTTTAGAAAATATGTAAAACTTTCTGGGCAAGCACAAAAACAAGGCATGATAAAAAAAGCAACAGAAGGAAAGGTTATGTCAAGGCCAGCATTTGGTTACGAGATAAAAGAGAACCAACTTCTTCCTGCAGAAAATAGCTTAATTATAGAAAAAATATTTGAAGAATTCTTAAACACAGAGATTAGTCTAAATCGATTATCTAAAAAACATTCTTTATCAATAAATGGTTTAAAAAAAGTTTTAAGGAACTTTACTTATATAGGAAAAATAAAATTTAACAACCAAATCCACGAGGGAACGCATAAACCCTTAGTATCTTCAACCTTGTTTAATCATGTTCAAAACAAATTAGATTCTTTAGGAATAAAAAATTATTAATAAAACAAATTTTAACGATAAGAAGTTTGTCTATGCGAGCAACTTTATTTGCGAGTATCCACAAACAAATTTTAACGATAAGAAGTTTGTCTCTTACTTCTTGCTTTAGAATCTCCTGGTTTGTAAGCTTCTTTTCTTCTTACATCTGCAACAAGTAAAGTTCTATCATATTTAACATAAGTGTCTTTAAGTTTTTCTGAGCCAGAGAATTGAACAATTGCTTTTGCTAAAGCAAGTCTTGCAGCGTCTATCTGTCCTTTTTCTCCTCCACCAATAACCTTAATATTAACATCAAATTCAACTTTGCCTAAAACTTCTTGAGCAATTCTGATCGGTTCTTCAATTCTTAATTTATCAAACATTTGAAGTTTTTCATAAGGTATTCCGTTGATAGTAACCTTTCCAGTTCCAGAATAAATGAATGCTCTTGCAACAGCTGCTTTTCTTTTTCCTGAAGTAATTAATTTTTTGTATTTGTTTTCAATTGACATTTTAATGTAAAAATTCCTTTAATTTATTTCCTTTTTGTTTTTCTTGGAATTTTAAATCTATAACCTTGCTATCTTTAAATTCAGTTGGAACCTTTCTATAGCATTTTACTCTTTTGAAAGCTTCTCTTCCTCTACCAAATCTGTGATTTGGTAACATTCCTCTAATTGCTCTTTTAACAATTTTTTCAGTATCTTTGTGATGAACTGGGCCTCTTTGACCATGACCAACTCTATCTCTCATAGCGTCAAACTCTTCTTGGATACTTTTTTGATTTCCTGTAATAACAACTTCGTCACAATTTACAATTGCAATTTCTTCTCCTTTAAGAATTTCTTTTGCAACAAAAGCTGCAAGTCTTCCTAAGATTGCATTTTTTCCTTCAATTACTTTTATCATTGTATTATTTTTATCCCTTCCGCCTTAGGGTTCTCCTTTATCTCTTCTTCAATATATTTAAATTCACTCTTTGATTTTTTTATTTTTTCTATTGCTTCTTTTGAAAAATTAACTGCAATTATTTCTATTTTTTTTGTCAATTCTCCAACAGATAAAACTTTTCCTGGAATTAAAATTTTATCTCCTTCTTTTGTTTCATGATTTATTTTATCTAAATTTATGCTTGGTCTTTTACTTCTAGGATAAGTGAGTAGGCTTGCAATATTCAACCATTTTTCATTTTTCTTTGCAAGAGAAATCATATTAACTAAAGAACTATTTCCCTTCAACTTCATTTGTTTTGATATTTTTGTTTTTGATTTCATTTGTATGTTTAGAGAGAAAGATTAACTTTCCCGCTATCGCGTTAACTCGCAGGTATAATTTTCAGAGATTATGCCTTTATAAATTTTGTTATGCGGACAAGAGGATTCGAACCCCTGTAGGAATAAACCAACAGATCTTGAGTCTGTCCCGTTTGACCACTCCGGCATGTCCGCACTTACCTATTCATTAACACTCATCATTTGTAGTTTATCTTCAATAGTTCATCCACAAACGATATAATCATAAATAATCTAAAGGCTTTTAAAAATATCTAATTTTATTTAGAAATCTTTTTTGAGAATTCATTCAAATCTTTTTTCAATTCTTCAACTGATTTTTTGAAAGTTTCTTTAACTTCCATCTGTCCAAAAGATTCTAAACTAATTATTAAATTTTTTTCTATTTTTATTTCAGCTTTTTCTCTATTTTTTTCACAAAGTCCTTCACAAGTGTCTCCAATTGATTTTTTGTTATCGTCTTTTATAATAATCTTTTCTCCTTTTTCTTTTACTTCCAAATTAGGGAAAATCTTTTTTATTTCAGATAAATATTTTTTGTCTAAAGTTAATTCGCAAACATTTCTATAATACATAAATCCTGGAGAATATTTTGAATGTTCTTTTCCAATTCCTTCTCCTACTTCAGCAATTATTTCAATTTCTTGATTTTTATCTAAAGAAGTAATTGGAATCTCTCCATAAATAACTTCAGCATCTCCTTTTAACAAATTAGAGTAAACCATCCCTTCTTTATCTGATTTTAAATTCAAAATTATTTTTTCATCTTTTTTTAGAGATTTATTTTTAATTGGAATTAAACCCATTCTGTGTGCAACAGTTTCATCATATAATGGAGAACCATTCTTTATTATTTCTACATCTTTAATTGCAATAGTTGGAACATGATTAAGATATCTTCGAATAGCATTAGCCAAACTTTCTTCAATCTCTGCTTCAAATGTTATTTGATTATCTTTTTTTTCTAATATTTTCATTTTATTATATTTATTTGTTATTTTTTAAATTTATACTCTTCTACCTCTTCTTCCGCCGCCAACTTTTGGTCCTCCTCGTGGAATTCTTGTTGTTTCTAAAATATTCACAATTTTAAATCCTTCTCTAGATAAACTTTTAACTAAAGAATTTGCTCCAGGTCCAGGAGAAGTGCTTCCAGTTTCTGCTCTTATTCGAATATAAAGTGACTTTATTCCAGTATCTTTTACTGTTTCTGCAATTTTTTTTGAAATAAACATTCCTATTGTTGGGTTTGCTTTAAGTCGATTATGTTTAGTAACCATTCCTCCAGTTACTTTTGTAATAGTTTTACCAGACATATCTGTAACATGAACTAAAGTGTTATTAAATGAAGAATAAATATTTACAATTGCTTCAAATTCTTTTCCTTTTTTAGTTTTATTCTCTTCTTGGATTATTTGTTCTTCACTCATTGTGTCTTCTCACTTTTTTTAATTTTTAAAGTTATCTTGTCTTCTTTTGAAGTAGGTACAAGGTAAGATGGAGAATCAATTGCTCTTCCTTCTACTAAAACCTTCTTATGAGTAATAAATTGTCTTGCTTGTTTTATTGTATTTGCAAGTTTTTTGTTTAGTACAACTGTCTGTAATCTTCTTTTCATATAATCTTCTTTTGTTAAAGATAAAATATCTGAAATAGAATGAACATCAAATCCAAGTTTTTGTAATTTTTCAAATAATTTTTTTTGCTCTTCAGGTTTTGCAGTAATTAAATTTTTAGCTTTTTCTCGGATAGATTTAACTCTTGCTTCAGAAATCCAAATTTCTTTTTTATTTTTTAAACCAAATTCTTTTTTTGTTTCAGCTTCTTTTTCAAGTCTAGCTTTTTCAAAAGGTCTTTTTGGTCTTGAATAAATTTTATGTTTTCTTTTCATTTTTTAGTTTATTTCTTTTTAATTCCGCTTCCTTTTCTTCTATTTTTTCTAAAATGTGATTTAGTTCTTTGTCCTCGCAAAGGCAATCCGCTTGTATGTCTAATTCCTCGATAAGATTTAATTTTTTTCAATCTCTTTATATCCAATTCCTTTTTTAAATCTAATTCTGAACCAATAACATGAGAATCCTTTCCAGTTTCAAAATCATTTCTCCGATTAATTAAATGCAATGGCAATTTCTGGCTTTTTGTAATCTTAGAAATATCTTCAATTTCAGATTCAGTTAAATTTCCAATTGTTTTATTTTTATTTATTTTTAATAGTCTACAAATTGCATTAGAAATTCCCCAAGAAATTCCTTTTATCTTTGTTAATCCAGAATAAACAGTCATTTTTCCCTCTATATCTTTTGAGAGAATTCTAACTACTCTTTCTTCTCTTTTCTCTTCCTGTTGATAATTTTTTTTGTTTTCTGCCATTTTATTGTGTAAATAGATTATATCTTTCTTTATTGATTAACTCTTGAATTATTCTTTTTTCAACTGCTTTTTCTGGATCAGGTAAATTCTGAACACGGCTTTTCATTTCTTCAAAAGATTCAAATTCTTTTTCTTCTCTTTGTTCAAGAATTTCTTTCATGTGTTTTTTTCCAATTCCTGGAAGCAATTCAATTTGATGAATTCTTTTGTTGATTGCAGTAGCTTTGTTGAAAAACTCAACAAACCTTTTTTCTTGTTTTTTTACTATTTCTTTAATGAAATCTTGAAGCTGATTTTTTGCAGATTCAGTAATTTTTTCCTTGTCAAGTCTTCCAAGGATATAATATACTTTATCTCTCTTACCTTCACCTATATAAACCCTTTCCCCAACTTCCAAAGAAATTCCCCTTCGAGGAACTAATTCTAGTAAAGTTAAATTGTTCTCCCCAATTGCTTGAGCAATTGGCATCATTTTCCCCTCTAATGGATAACCATTTGGAAGGTATTCTAGTATTATTGCATGTTCTTCTTTTACCATTTTCTTTAATTGTATTCTTTTGTTGTTTCAAGTATTTTATTTTTTTCATCTTCGTTTAATCCAGTATCAATAAATATTTTATTCACTTCTTCTATTGTCGAAGGAACTATATCTAAGATTTTAGTAATATGACTTTCTCGTATTTTCATAATATTTAATTCAGTTATTTTTTGTCTAAGCTCTTCCGCATTTTTAGAATCAATCGCTGCAAATTTTTTTATAAAATCTTTCATTTCTTTTTTAGTTTCATCTAAATACTTTGGAACTTCTGCAATACTTAGGGGAGAACTTTCTCTTATCATTTTAATTTTTTATTTTTAACAAATGTATTGGTTCAATCAAAAACTCCTTTTCTTTTTTTTGATCATTTATTTTTAAAATATAACTTTTTCCTCTTTTTCCAACAACTTTTCCAGTTCTTCCTTGTAATCTTTTAGGAAAAAATGAAGCAAGAGATTTTTCTTTAATAACTGTTACACTATCTCCTTCAGTTAATTCTTGAAAGTACTTGCTCAAACTAATTTTCCCTCTATCTCTAAGACTTTTTTTGTTTACCATAACTATTTGGAGAAAATTCCCTTTAAAAAACTATCCTTTTAATACAGAATTATTTTATTTGAGGAGAAGTATTTGTCATACATAAATCATCTTTTTCTCGTGCATCTTCCATGTTCTTTACAATTGCTCTAAACATTTTTTCACCCCACACCCCAATACCACATCTATCGCAAAAGTCTATAACACTATCTTGAGAAACTTCTTTTCCGCAATAAATACATTTTTTCACCATCTTCCTCAAAAAAGATAAATTCTATTTTTAAACATTTGTGTCTTCGAAATAGAATATTCTTGAGATATATTCAAAAATAATTTCCTATTTTATTTATTTTGTAAATACAAAAACTTTAAAAACTACCCTCTTGGAATAATAATATGATAATTCCAGTTAGATGTTTTTCATGCGGTAAACCACTAGGTCACCTTTGGGAAGAATACAAAAAAAGAGTTTCTCAAGGAGAAGACTCAAATACTGTTTTGAATGAACTTGGTCTTGAAAGATTCTGTTGTAGAAGTATTTTCTTAGGACAAGCAGATTTAGTTGAACTTGTTGGAAAATTCAAAAAAAGTTAAATTCTATTTAGAACTCTACTTTTACAGAACAATTTTATTTTACTAAAATATCCAAACTTGGGCAAATTAGCCTGCACCTTTCTGCTAATAGTCTTCTATGACATTCTTCTGGACTATCTTCAATACACATTAAAGTAATATTCTTGTTAATTGCTCTTTCTGCCAAATTCTTAATCAAATTAGGTATCGAGTCTAGATAAGAATTGTACTCTTTTTCAAAATTTTCCCAACTCAAACTTCTTTTATAGTAATCTCCTAGAAGTTTTAATGGAGGTGCATAAATTGGAAGATGCGAATCAAATCTATTTTCTAGCCTCAAATCAGGAGTAATTCCATCATTAAGAGTATGTCTAGACATAATAGATATTCTTAATCCATCAGATATCTCTCTTTCAGATAAAATAGGTTTTGTTTTTAACATAAGTAATTTAAGAATATTTAATTTATAATTTTATAGATAAAAAATATGAAAGACAGCTTAATGGATTGGCATCTGTTCGGACACTACTACCATTAACGTAAGAAGCTTAACTTCTGTGTTCGGAATGGGAACAGGTGTTTCCAACTTACTATGGCCGTCTTCTAATTTACAGATAATTCTTGGTTTATAAAGTTTTTTATATGTTAAAATTATGTTTATTTTATGCGGACATGCCGGAGCGGTCAAACGGGCGAGATTAAGGCTCTCGTGGTGTAAACCTGCAGGGGTTCGATTCCTCTTGTCCGCATACGCCTGGGTAGCTCAGCTTGGATAGAGCATCACACTCCTACGACAAAATTCGAAAGAATTTTGGAGTCGACAAACCAAAAAGTTTAGTCTAGACAAATTCGAAAGAATTTTGAGTCGTCAAAAACTTTAGGTTTTTGAACTTAGATAAATTCGAAGAATATGAAGTAAAACAGCATCGAAGAAATGTGAGGGTCGCAGGTTCAACTCCTGTCCTAGGCGTTTATTTTATTAAATTTAATAGTAAGCTTTTAAAACTTAAATCAGATAGTTATTTTATTCAGCGCGGATAGTTCAGTGGCAGAATTTCTGGCTTCCAACCAGAAGACTCGGGTTCGAATCCCGATTCGCGCATTCAAAATGGAAAAATCATTTTTTGATAGACACTATAGACATCTTTTGTTAATACCAATTTTATTATTTATTTTTTCTGGAGTCTATTTAGTTAATTTTTATCAAAAAAACAACGATATTCTCTACAAAGATATTTCTATTACCGGAGGAACTTCTGTAACTATTTACGATTCAAATTTAAATCAAGAATTAATTAAAAATGATCTTTCTCCTAAATTAGAAAATATAAATCTAAGAATTATATCCGATTTAATAACTCAAGAACAAAAGGCAATTGTTATTGAAACTACTTTAGATGGAGATTCTACAAGAAAAGTTTTAGAAGAATATTTAGGTTACAACTTAACCGAAGATAATTCTAGTTTTGAGTTTACAGACGCTTCTTTAGGTAAAGGGTTTTACAAACAACTATTATTCGCAATATTTTTAGCATTCTTGTTTATGGGAATTGTTATCTTCGTAATCTTTAGAACATTTGTTCCTTCAATGGCAGTTATTTTCTCAGCTTTTGCAGATATTTTAATGGCGCTTGTTTGTGTAGATATATTCGGAATAAAAATGTCCAGTGCAGGTCTTGTAGCATTCTTAATGTTAATTGGTTACTCGGTTGATACAGATGTTCTTCTTACAACAAGAGTTCTAAAAAGAACAGGTAAATCTTTGAATCAATTAATTTTTGATTCATTCAAAACAGGAATGACTATGACTCTAACTTCAATTTTTGCAATATTTTTGCTTGGATTATCGTTCATTCTTTATCGAATATATTAAATCAAATCTTTATTGTTTTAATGTTTGGTTTAATCTTTGATATGTTAAATACTTGGATAACTAATGTTTGTATCTTAAAATGGTATGTGGAGGCAAAAAATGAAACTCGGGTTTAAACTTTGGTTATTAATAATTGTATTTTGTTTCTCATTAATTTCAATATTTGGGCTTCCTCCAACTTTTTTAGATAAAGGAGTTGTGGTTTCAAGTATAGGTTCAAATTCATCTTTATTTGAACAAGGATTACGTCAAGGACAAATCATTACACAAGTTCAAGGAGAAACAATTTCTTCAACACAAGATTTTTATCAAATTATGTCAGAAATATTTCCCTCAAAAGAAGAGATTGCTTTATCAATAATAATTGACGACGGAACAGAGTATATTTTATTTACAAAAGAAAATCCTAACTTACTTGTTTCAGAAATTTCTTCAACAAATATTCAAACAGGACTAGACTTAGCAGGAGGAGCAAGAGCATTAGTTAAAGCAGAAAATGTTTCACTAACTAAGGAAGAGGTAAATGATTTAGTAAGCACAACAAGTAATCGTCTAAATGAATTCGGATTAACCGACCTAAGAGTTTCAGCAGTATCAGATTTATCTGGAAATAATTATATGTCAATTGAAATTGCAGGAGCAACCCCAAATGATTTAGAGAAGATGATTTCTGAACAAGGTAAATTTGAAGCAAAAATTGGAAACGACACAGTTTTTGTTGGAGGAACAGACAACGGGATAGCGTCAGTTACAAGATCAGGCTCAGAAGCAGGAATCACTGCTTGTAATCCTTCAAGTTCTGGAGGATATTATTGCACTTTCCAATTTGGAGTATTCTTAAAAGAATCTGCAGCAAAAAGACACGCTGAACTTACAAAAGATATGAAAGTAAATTCAACTGCTCAAGGAAATTATCTTTCAATGCCACTAGATTTATATCTCGACGGAGAATTAGTTGAAAGTTTGTTAATTAGTGAAAGTCTAAAGGGAAGAGAGACAACACAAATTTCTATTTCAGGTTCAGGAACTGGAGAAACTCGTGACCAAGCAATTGAATCTGCAAATGCAGAAATGAAACAACTTCAAACTGTTTTAATTACAGGAAGTTTGCCCTACAAATTAGAGATTGTTAAATTAGATACAATTTCACCTAGTTTAGGAAAATCTTTCACCAATTCAATTCTAATCGCAGGAATTGCTGCATTGTTTGCAGTGTCTCTTGTTGTTTTTATTAGATATAGAAATTTAAAATCTTGTTTAGCACTGGTTTTAACAAGCATCTCTGAATTAACAATTGTTTTAGGTATTGCATCATTTATTTCATGGAATTTAGATTTACCTAGTATTGCAGGAATAGTAGCTTCAATTGGAACAGGAATTGATAGTCAGATAATTGTTTTAGATGAATCCGCAAATAAAGAAGCTTCATTAAGTTTCAAAGAAAAAATAAAGCGAGCATTCTCGATAATTCTTGGAGCTTATTTTACTTCAGTAGTTTCAGTAATTCCTCTATACTGGGCAGTTGCAGGATTCTTTAAAGGATTTGCAATAACAACCATAATTGGAATCAGCGTAGGAGTTTTAATAACAAGACCTGCATTTGGTGAAATGCTTAAACGAATTGGAGAATAAATGCTTCCGCATAAACATCTAATTTACGGAACTATTTTCTTTGGAATAATTTATTTTTTATTTCCTTCTCTTGGAGAATTAAATATTTTCATTGCATGGATTTCTTCTTGGCTCATTATTGATTTAGATCATTATCTTAGATTTTTAATAAAAACGAAAAGTTTGAACCCTCTTAAATTCTGGAAGTGGTCGATGCAACAAAAAAATAAATGGAAAGAGATTAAAGATAAAAAAGATTACAAACTTCCAATATTTATTTTTCACGGAATAGAATTTCTCGGATTGATTTTTATTTTTTCTTTTATTTGGCCAATTTTAATCTGGGTATTTTACGGATTTTGTTTTCATTTAGTTTTTGATTTTTATCATTTAGTTAAGAAGAGCATCCCTGTTTATTCTAAAACTTCTCCAGTTTACACTTGGCAAAAGAATAAAAACAAAAAAGAGCTTTAGATAGTTTTTTAAAATAATCGGTACAAGAATTTATATGGGGTTAAAACTACATTTGGGATGCGGATGGAGAGATTTTGGTAAAGGCTGGGTTCATATTGATGGAGGAAATTATCCTCATGTTACTAGTCACGATATTACTAAACTTCCTTTTGGAGATGAATCAACAGAAATAATCTATTCCTCTCACGTTCTTGAATATTTTGATCGAGAAGAAGTTTCTAAGGTATTAAATGAATGGAGAAGAGTGTTAATCTCTAAAGGGATTATAAGAATTGCGGTTCCAGACTTTGAATCAATTTCAAATTTATACTCCCAAAAAAAATTTCCTTTAAGTAGTTTTTTAGGCCCATTATATGGAAAAATGGAAATTGGAAAAAATGGGGGGGAAAGAGGAGTTGGTATCTACCATAAAACTGCCTACGATTTTCAAGAATTGAGTTCTCTTTTAGTTTCCAACGGGTTTTGCAATGTGCATAAATATGACTGGAAAACAATACCTCCCCATAATTCAGTGGATGATCATTCTCAATGTTACCTTCCTAGTAAAAATTTTGTTCCTACTCCAGAGAATCCATTTGATAAACACAATGGATTTTTAATTAGTTTAAACGTAGAAGCAGAAAAGAAATAGATAGTTAAAATTAACAATCTTTAAAAATAAGAATATTCTTTTTTAATTTATGATTAATGGAAAAAAAATAGCTTTAATTTTTGGAATAACTGGTCAAGACGGATCTTATCTAGCAGAATTTCTTTTATCTAAGGGATATCTTGTGAGGGGGGTAATTAGAAGGTCTAGTTTTCCCAACACAAAAAGAATTGATCATTTAGATATTTATGATGAAAAATATGGAAAGACTGAAAGCTCCCCTTTTTTCTTATTATATGGAGATCTTTCTGATGCAACAAGTATACGTAAGGTTTTAGAGAAAGTTAATCCGGACGAAATTTACAATCTAGCTGCTCAAAGCCATGTAGGAATAAGTTTTGAATGCCCTGAATCAACAATAAACTTTAATTGTTTGGGCCCATTGAGAATCTTGGAGTCAATAAAAGACTTAGGATTAAAATGTAAATATTATCAAGCTTCTTCTTCAGAGATGTTTGGAGTCTCTCCTCCTCCTCAAAATGAAAATACTCTTATGTTGCCTCAAAGTCCTTATGGAATAGCAAAGCTTGCAGCATATCACTTAACAAAAATGTATAGAAAAGCTTATGGTATTTTTGCCTGCAATGGCATTTTGTTTAACCACGAAAGTCCAAGAAGAGGAGTTAATTTTGTAACAAGAAAAATAACGACATCTATTTCCGAGATTATTGTAGGTAAAAGAGATAAAATTTTCTTAGGAAATTTAGAAGCCAAAAGAGACTGGGGATTCTCTAAAGAGTACATTGAAGCGATGTGGGAAATAATGCAACAAGATTTTCCTGAAGATTTTGTTATTGCAACAGAGGAAACTCATACCATAAGGGAATTTTTAGAAGAGTCATTTAATCTTTTGGGGCTTAATTGGAATGAGTTTGTTGAGTGTGCAGAGAATTACAAGCGTCCTGCAGAGGTGCCAGCTTTATTAGGTGATCCTTCCAAGGCCTTAAGCAAGCTTAATTGGAGACCAAGAACTAAATTTAAAGAGTTAGTTAAAATGATGTTAGTTTCTGATTTGAAAGAAGCTCTTTTTAACAATAGATATATAGACAATTTAAATAATTCGGATGAATTTTATTTAGAAAAGGCAAAGGAGATTCTAAAACAGAAACATGATAAGGTGGAATGAACCTCGATTTGGAGAAGAAGAATTGTCCCAGCTAAAAGAAGTATTGGGAAATAATTATGTTAATGAAGGACCAAAAACAAAAGAGTTAGAAGAAAAACTAAAGTTGTATTTGGGGGTAAAATATATACTTTTAACTACAAATGCAACTGCAGCTCTTTTTCTTTCGATAAAAGCTGATTCAATTATAAGAGGATATGAAAATGAGGAATTTGAAGTAATTACTCCAGACTTAACTATGGCAGGAACTGCTAATTCAGTTAGTTGGGCAGGAGGAAAAGTTGTCTTATCAGATATTTTAAAAGAAAGATTAACTATTGATCCGATTAAAGTAAAAGAAAAAATTACTTCTAAGACAAAAATTATCTTGGCAGTAGATTTATTAGGAAGAGCGATAGAGGCAAAAGCCTTATACGAATTGTGCATAAAAAATGATTTAATTTTAATTGAAGATGCTGCAGGAGCTCTTGGTTCAAAAAATAATTTAGGAAGTATCGGTACATTGGGAAAGGTGGGGTGCTTTTCTTTGCAATCAAATAAAATTATTACTTCTGGACAGGGGGGGATAATTGCTACAAATGACGAAAAGTATTATAAAACAATAAAAAGCTTAAGGGATTTTGGTAGATTTGATAAGGAAGAGTACCCTACTTTAAAGGGATATAACTTAAAATTTAATGATTTATCTGCTGCATTAGCCTTGGCTCAGTTAAATCAAATAGAATCTAAAAAACAACGATTAATTCATCAATACAATTTGTATAAAAAAAGATTAGAATCGATTAGGCAAGTTAATTTTCCCAGTTACAATTTAGAAGAAGGGGAAGTTCCCTTATGGGTAGACATTATTGTTGAACAAAGAGAGGAATTAATTAAATTCTTAAATTCTTTTCAGATTTACCCGAGAGCTTGTTGGCCAGCAATACACTCCCTTCCCCCATATAAAAGCGATGCAGCTGATTTTAATAATTCAAAATTTTTTTCTAATTCAATTTTGTGGTTGCCCAATGGTCAAGGAATTTCTGATATAGAAATTGAAGAAGTATGCTTAAAAATAAAAGAGTTTTATACAACAAATTTTAAGAAGTTGCACGAGGATAAAAGAGGAGCAATTTACCTGGTAAGGGATTTATTAGATGACTCAAGAGAGTTTACTTTTTTAGAATTAAAGAAAGGTTTAGCTAGGGGGGGTTGTACTCATCTGGAAGATGAATATTTTGCAGTGATTAAAGGAAAATTAAAATTAATTTTGGGAGAAAATGAAAGAATTTGTTGTACCGGGGAAAGTGGGGTAATTTCAAAAAATACTCCTCATGCATTTATTGCTTTGGAAGATTCTATTTTTTCTGAATGGGGAATTAAAACATCAGAGAAGGAAAAAGACACAAAAGACAAAATGCTTAGGGAAAGAGTGGACAAAATAAATTCTACAGAATTTTAAAGAATGTTTTTAAATTAGAAAGTATTTTTTATTTAATGGAGTTTGTTAAACAAGTAAAAGAAGTAAGAGGTTTGTTTGGAAAATTAAAACGAAGAGACTTTTCAGGAAATTCTGGTCAAGCAATAAAAAATTCTTTTTATAGCACATTATTAACAATTGTAAATAGAATTGGTTCACTAATCTTTGCATTGTTTTTAGCAAGATGGCTCACTCCAGAAATTTATGGAAATTACGGAATTATCCTATCCACAGTTTTACTTTTTGAAGGATTTTCTAGTTTAGGTTTAGGTTCAGCTTTGATAAAATACACTTCATCTTTTTTAAATAAAAAAAATTATTCAAAAGCAAATTTGTATCTAAATTACATTTATAGATTTAAAATTTCCCTTTCTTTATTTATTTCTTTTTTGCTCATAATTTCAGCGAAGTTTATTGCAGAAAATTATTATCACAAACCTCTTTTTTATGGTCTTGTTATCTCTTCGGTTTATCTTTTCTTTTTATCTGTGAGCACGTTTTTAGATTCATTATTTCAAGCACTGAACGATTTTAAATTCCTTGTCTATAAAGAATTCTTTTTCCAATCAATAAGATTTTTACTAATTTTTATTCTCGCTTCCTTTTTTGCAAAAAATATGCTTCTCTTGAGTTTTGACAATATTTTTTGGATTTTTATTCTCTTAGGTTTCTCTTATTTTCTTACATATATTTTATCTATTTTTATATTAAAAAAGAATTATTCCCAAGTAAAATTATTGAATAACATCTTTCTTAAAAAGGAAGAGAGAAAAGAAGTAAACCTCTTTATCCTTTCAATTTCTATTGCTTCTCTCTCCGGAACACTCTTCGCACATGTTGACACATTAATGATCGGAAGATTTCTATTTTCAGAATTTGTTGCTTATTATAATGTAGCATTTACAATTGTTGCAAGTTTATCTGCATTAATAACGTTCTCTTTAGTTTTATTTCCAATTTTTAGTAGGTTAGAAGGAAAAAGATTAGAGAAGGGATTCTCAAAATCAGCAAGGTTAACTTTCTGTATTTCTTTACTTCTTTTGATCTTTTGTTTAATTTTTTCTCCATTCCTGCTGTGGATATTTGGAAAAGAATACCTTGTTGCAACAAATCTTTTAAGGATTTTTTCTCTTTTAATGGTAAGTTTTCCTATGATTGCTCTTTATTCAAGTTATTTTGTCTCAAGAGGAAAACCGGCAGTTGTGACAAAATTTTTAATCATTTCTACAATTGTAAACATCGTTTTAAACTATATCTTAATTACTTCTTTCTTACAATATAGTCAGATGTATGCTACAATGGGGGCAGTAATAGCAACAGTAATTAGCAGATATTTCTATCTAGCAGTTCTTATTTTGGAAAGAAGAAAATTACTTAAGGGTTGAATAAACTCGTTCTAGTTGATTACAAACTTTTTCCCATGAATAGTTCTTTATTTCTTTTAGATTATTATTTGAAAAATACTCTCTTTTTTTAGGAGATTTTAATAACTCGATTAAAGAATATTTTATCTCTTGAGAGTTTCTTATCGGAACTAAAATACCATTTTCTTTTTTCACAATCTCAGGAATTCCCTTCGTTTTTGTAGAGATTATTGGCAAACCCGAAGCCATTGCTTCAAGAATTGAATTAGGAAATCCTTCGCTTAAACTAGGCAAAACAAATATGTCTGCCGATTTCATAAAATTTGGGATTTCTTTATTTTCTTTTTTTCCAAGAAAAATCATATTCTTATTTTTAGAAATTTTTTTTAAATTTTCTTTTTCTTCTCCGTCACCGATTATCCATAAAAAGATGTTTTTATCTTTTATCTCGTTGAATGCTTCAATTAAATATTTAACTCCTTTAATTTTTTTTAATGTTCCAACATATAAGATAATTAACTCTTTTTTTAATCCAAATCCCTTTCTTGATTTTTCTCTCGAGATCTTCTCAAATTTTTCTAGATTAATTCCATTCGAGATAATTTGGCTATCAAGTTTATATTCTTTTTTTACTTTTTCTTGCATGTCTTTAGTTAAAACCAATATTTTCCTTGCTTTTTTTAAAACAATCCTATTAATTATTTTCTGCCACCAATTAGGAAAATAAACATCAGAACCTCTACAATATATAATATATTCTTTACCTAGCAAATAGGGAGCAATAGCAGGAAAAGTGCTCTGGCAATGAATTACTTCATATTTTTCTTTTTTTAATTTTTTAATTGAACTAATAAGGTATTTTAATATTTTCAATTTTCCTTTATCTTCACAAGTAATCACTTCGACATCATTTTCTTTTTTCAGATTTTCAACGATATTTTTAGATGCAATTTCTGTTCCCCCAATCCATTTTGGAGGATAAAATGTTGTTAAAAAAGCTATTTTCATTCTATTTTAGTTCCATCTTTATAATAGTTAATTCCTTCTTCTATCATACCTTTTTTTATTTTTTTGAGGCTTTTTTCCCATAATGTAATTCTTTTGTAATCTTTTAAACATCTCTTCCATCCTGCTAAAGCAATTTTCTTTCTTTCTGCATCCTTCTTAAGATAATACTTTATTTTTTTAATAGCTTCTTTTTCATCTTGGAATACAATCACTTCTTTTCCAACTGTAAATACTTTTCCCAAACCTTCATAGCAATCACATATTTGCATTTCTCCATTTGCAGTAGAATCAAATAATCTTATATTTCCTGGACCATAAGATTGATGAAAATTAATTTCTATTTTGGACCGTTGACGTATACGAACAACTTCTAAGTCAGTAAGTTCTCTTGCATGCAAAAACATTTTTATTAAATCCAAATCAAACAAAGGAATATCTTCATACCATCCTTTTTTTCTTTTTATAATATGCCAATATGTTCTTAATAGTCCCTTAATTCCAAATGTTCTTCCATATAATCTCATCTTTGGGAATGCTTTGTAAATCTTAAGCAATCTTGCAGTTTTATTTTGAGGGTTTCCAACATGAATAAGATCAATATCTCTTTCTTTCCCTAGAATTTCTTCTTTTTTTAAATTTGAATCGTATCTATTCTCAAAAATTCCTAATAGCCAATAATCTGCTTTTTTTGCCCCCCATTCTAAATACTTTTCAATCATACTTTTCTTTGAATTATACATAATGGCCCCAGTAAAGCAGTGATTGAAAAATTTTAAGAAAGGTTTCGATCTTTCTTCAGCTCCATCAGGGTCGTCCACACAAATAAAAACCTTGTAAATATTTTTCAACGAATCAATAAATTTATTCACTGCAAGATTGTTATCTATGGAAATAATCACATCTTTATCTTTAATTCTTTTTAAAATATCTGAAATAATTTCATTTTCACTAGGCAATCCCTCAATTATCTCTATAAAAATATTTTTTTTTTCAAGTTCATTTTTTTCATTAGTAAAAAATCCAATTTTGTTAGTAACACATAAAATTTTCATTAAAACAAAAATTAACTTTTCTTTATAAATTTAGTTAAAATTTAATTCTTCTAGTTAAATTATTTCTCTCCCTTTTTCTTAACAACTAAATAAAATGTGTTACTCCACTTAGGAAAGTATTTTGCAACGAAATTAAATAAATATCGAAATTTAATTGCATAAAAAGCACCAAATAAAAAAGTAATAGGTTTTGTATAGACATAATGAAAACCCGATCCCATTATCTTTGAATCAGGGAGAAGTTCTTTCAACTCTTCGTAGGTAAACTCTTTTGTACTATATTCATATAAGTTTTTTGTATATTTTACATTGTCTGTGGTTATTATTAGAATCCCTTGAGGTTTTAACATATAATGAATATTTTTAAGAGCTTTTTTATAATCCCGAATATGTTCAATAACATCTAAAAGGATTATTGCATCGTAATGTCCTCTGCAGTAATCTTCTGCACTTTCCTCTTCAAATATGATATGAGGATATCTTTTTTTAGCAACTTTAATAGACTCTGAGTTAAATTCTATCCCTCTTACATTGTATCCTTCTCTAAACAGAAGATTTGAGGAATATCCTGTTGCAGACCCAATTTCTAAAACATCTTTAATATACACCCTTTTTTTCATTTCTTTTAAAGCAAATTCTGTCCTCTTATTTACGGATATTCTTAGATTTTTATCTTGGATTGGGTCTCCACTTTGCATTTTGTGGCCTTCTTTAACTGAATTATAACAATACTTTCTCATCTTTGTAGTGCCCAGAAAACATTATGTCTTGGTTTAGTTTCATAAAATTCCAATACGCTAAAATTTTCTTTTAATTTTTTTAATAGTTTATTAAACGTTTGCGGTTGCCCAACTAAAGTTTTTCTTCCAAGAATTTTTTTAAATGAAGCAAATTTATGTCTAATTCCTCTTGAATCTTTTGTTTGAAAGAGAATAATACCATTTGGTTTTATCAATCTTTTTATTTCCTCGATTCCTTTTTTTAAATTAATATACTCAATTAGTCCCTTACAAAAAATAACATCAAATGAATTATCTTTAAAACTAGTTTTTTGTGCATCTTCTTCCAAAAATTTAATTCCCAAAATTTTCTCTTTTGGTTCTTTTATATCAACAGCATAAACTTCTTTTGCCCCAGAATCTTTAATAAATCTAGAATATTCTAAATTCCCACAACCCAAATCTAAAACTTTTTTATCCTTACAATATTTTTTTATTGCAACTTTTAAAATTAAGTCTTGGTTATAGGACTTTCTTTCTTCCTGAATAAAATTATAATCATGAGTTGCATTAAAATATTCTTTTTTGATATGTTTTAGGTTCATTTTTTTAATAATTTCTAAACTGTCTTCATTAAATTCCCACCAACCAAAAACAATTTCCTTAGGAATAATTTTTAATTCTCTTTCAAACCATTCCTTACTTTCTTTAATCAAATTTTCTTGTTCCTTATAAGAAATATTCATTAGTCTTGAAAGATGTACATGCAATTGCAAATTTTGTCTATGTTTTATCATCCAAAGATATCTTTCATTCATTAAATTGGATAATTTTTCTTTAGACAGTTTGCAATTAAAGTTTGCTTTAAAATATTCATAATTTTCAGGGGCCATAACATACCATCTATAAATTTCTTTGTTCAATACTTTTTCTTTTACTTTTTCCCAAACTTCATCTAAAAAAATTGATTCGGTATGAACTGTTAAGGGTTTATTTCTCATATTCCAATGGTACTTTGCTCTTCCTAATAAATACTTTATTCTATTCATTATCTTATAACCTCCAACAATCTTTGCACATTCTTTTTTATATCAAAATCTCTTTTTAACTTTTTGTATGTTTCTTTTCCCATTTTCTCCCTCAATAAATTACTTTTAGATAGTTTAAGAATATCTTCTGCAACAGAATCAATATCTCCGAATTTTTCAATGAACCCTATTTTTTTATCTTCCACAACTCCAGAATTTCCTCCAACATCAAAAGCAATTATTGGTATTTCAAATGCCATCGCTTCTAAGAAACTAAAACAAATACCTTCTGTTTCACTAGTATTAATAAAAATATCTGAAGCTTTGTAAGCAGGAGCAAGGTCTTTATTATCAATAGAGCCAGTAAAAATAATATCTTTATTTAAATTTTCTTCTTCAATTATTTTATCTATTTTTTTCTTTTCTTCCTCTTCAAAAGGACCAATATTCACTAAAAGTAGATTTTTATTTTTCTCTTTTGCTTTTGAAAATGCTTTAACAAGTAAATCAATTCTTTTTACTGGATAGACTCTTGCAACACTCAAAACAATAATTTTATTTTTACTAATATTATACTTTTTTCTAAAATCATAACTCTCTCCTTCTTTTTGAAATTTAGAAATATCCAACCCCGTTGTTATCACTTCTATTTTTTCTTTGGCCTCTGGAAACCATCTTAAAAATTCTTGTTTTGAGCATTCTCCTTGTGTTGCAATTATCTTTTTTGAATACCTTACAACTTTTTTAGAGAGAATTTTAAATATACAAATTATAAAATTTCTTAATTTTCCTTCTCTGTATCTCATTCTTGAATTAATTAGTAATGGAACATTGTTTTTCCTTGCCCATTCTCCAGCTTTGATAGTGGTGAACCTAAAAAATTCATCACTTTGAATTATATTCGGTTTTTCTTCATCTAAAATTTCTCTCAGATTAAATGGATAAATTTGGTCTTTTGGGGCAATTGATTTGAATCTATGTATTTTAAATGTTGAACTAATATTTTCAATTTCTTTATCTTCTTGTTCACCTTTATTATAATACTGAACATATTTTTGCATAGAACAAATGCAAACGACATCTATATATTTTGAAAGTTCAAATAGAAAATTATAAAGTGGTCCACGATATTTTGTGGAAAACCAAGGGCAAACATAAGCAAGTTTTATTCTATTCATGAACTTTAAATCACAAAAAGCCTTATATAGTTTTCCGAATTTCAAGACTTATGAACAAGAAAATATTCTTATTTTCCGGAACTCATCCAATATACAAGAGCTTAGTAGATTATCCTCCAAAAGGTTTTGAATACAAATCAAATGTTTCATTTA
>Ga0265297_10004283_pt1 | contig 23616 bp, 34 predicted proteins | sample Munlanlwell13791_FD_192502 | JGI IMG/M metagenome (GOLD analysis project Ga0265297, IMG submission 192502) | Leachate microbial communities from a municipal landfill in Southern Ontario, Canada - Leachate well 137-91 | ecosystem: Engineered > Solid waste > Landfill > Unclassified | place... | reverse complement strand
AAGTCGCTTGAACCTCATTACCGAACTCCAAGATCTGTCGTCCACCATCCCAGAGACAGAAACTCCTCTGCCCGATGTAGAGGAGATAAGGTGGCATCACCACAACTCCTCCAGCCGAGAGTACCTTCAACCCGCTGATTGCTGGCCGGAATCCGAAGAGGATATCTGCATTCACGTAGTAGAGCATTCCGATCGAGTGCTCACCGATCACTGCTAATCCACTCTCAAACAAAACCATCCGAAGAATCTCACCATCAATCGCGAGGTTAGATAGGTCTCCGGCATTACCGGTTGAGAAACTATTGAAATTACCAGTGTCGGACCACATGATATCGTGTGAGGCGTATTCCTGTCTAGTGGTGATTGCTCCAAACATCAAGTATCCATTGAATATCGCAACAGATTTTGCCGAGATGAAAGTCTTCACCCCAATTGGCAAGAACCAAGCACGACTTGCCACCCCATCCCACATAATTGGAGGATCAACCCCATTGGTGAGTACGACGACTCGACCATAATATAGATCAAGTCCAACTGCGAAGTCCACAAATCCAGTGTTTGTGAGTGCAAAATCCTGCGTAGTACCGGCAGGGAAGTACATCGTAGAGGTCGTTGGGACCGACGCTGAAACAGGAGCAAAATTGCATGCTCTAGTCGAATCGGTGGATAGTATTACGTCAACACCGTTGAATGTACCTGAGACGACTTTGATTAGAAAAGTCGCTTCCATCACCATCTCATCATATGATGTTAACAATATTCCAGTTGCACCACTGTTATCTTGCTGAACTGGAATACCTGGTATTGGGAGACCAGAAGCTAACTCCCAGTCTTCTGCGTCGAAGAAGAACGTTGCAACTGTTGCAGATACACCATCTGTGGCTGTATTCTCTAGAACAGCCAGACCATAAAACGCTGGTTGTCTGAGATCCTCAGACCCATTAAACGTCCCATACAACACAGCGATGTAGTAATACGTAGCGTCTGGGGTTAACCAAACGCCACGACTGTAGCCCTGGACGACAGGGGAACCAACGACAAAAGTCCCCGACGCCACTGTCCACTTTGTTTTGAGAAGTCCGATGACATAAGCTTGGGGGGTGATGTCAACTGGAGCCGCCGATCCCCATCCGAGTTTTGTTGTACCGACAACGATCATATCTCGAACCCCATCTCCCCGCTCGAAGTCGACTAGTCGGCGAATCTCTTCACTAGAGATAGAGTTAATCAACACCTGTATTCCACCACGACGACGAAGTCTTCCCTCATACGTCCACATATTCGTGGTATCAGGACTCAATCCAGGACCGAGTTGATCCGACGGAACCTCGGTGTTAAGCCCAAGGAACTGAAAACCTTGGTCTACTGGAACGAATCGTCGTTGGGTTCTTCTCATTGGTTATGTCCAGAGAACGGATCGACCCAGGGTTGATTGAGGAACACATCACTTCTCTGTGCCCATTGCTCCGCGATATATCGAACTCCGGTTTCGTCTTCATCATCCTTGATCGCCGCAGCGAGGAGATTACCGAATCTTTGATCCCAATAGTTTGCGTCTTCGTACTGTCCGATTGCTCGGAAGACTTCTGCGGTTACGTAGGCAACGAGTACATCATCGATCTCAGTGATCGGACTTTGAGACTCATCAAGATTCCCAGCAAACTCAGCGGTTTTCTGATACGTATATCTGATCGTATACGAACTATTACACTTTCGATCAAGGTATAACGTCGTTCCAGCTCGGTAGCAAAAATATGGTCGTCCAGATATTGGAGACCCAGCCACATTCGGGAATCGCTCCACAAACCACTGTTTCGGCCGGAGTTCCATCGCAAAAGAAAGAGTTGGTGAAGCGATGTCGATTAGTCTCAACTCCACCAACGACTTCACACTCGTCGCCAATGCCGCGGTAGTATCGTTGGTGACAACCGACACATCCGCTTGAACTCGAAGATCTTTCCAAGAGTGTAGGGATGCAATCCTCACCAGTCCGACGTTAAACCAGTTGACAATCGGAGTGTATTTATCCGATCGACCAGTGTTGGCGATCACCAAACCGATTAAATCTGCTCTCGTTGCACCCATCTTATACCTCGATTAGTCAACGATCTTCGTCCAGGTAAAACTAGTGTCAGATACATACGCGGTGCAGAGATAGATGTCAATCGCAGAAACTACGATCTTGTTAGAAATCGGAGTATTCTGTGTAACATGGATACAAATATCCCCCACACCCGTGGGTTCGTCTCCACTCGCATCCGTCGTCGGAGCGGTGGCACTATACTTCACGCAAATTCCGATCGGCCGAGGTGCAGTTGTCCCATCGTCCGTGGCATTATTCCTCTTCGTCGGATTCTTTGCCACGAGTTCTCTCGCCTTAATCCCGAGCTTCCGAAAGAACATACTCCACGCACGAGACGCATTACCGTAATCAAGATTTGTACCGGGCACTGCCATTTTACGCCTTCTTTCCGTTGTTCCAGTCGTTTAGTGAATCGTGAACCATTCGTAAACCAACCGCGGTTGAGGGATGGATTAGTTGTGGGCGGCTGAGGTGAGGACACTTGGTATCCGCATCTCCGAGCAATTTCCCACCGGCTTTCTCAATCCCTCGGAAGAATACCATATCGTCGGAGATCTCGGTGTAGGTGGCGGTCTGATCCATTTTGAACCACGAATCTTTGAGGTTTTCCTTACACCAAGTCAGGTCGATCAAACACGAGCCGAGTCCACTAGCTGAGAGTTCGTGTATGCCATGTTCGGCGTCTACAGTCGCAAGACCACCATCATACCGAACAAACCAAACCGAGGTAAATGGCATACCACGTCGGAGATAGAGACCAGTGACCGCAGCCGGTTTTCGCTCATCCCTATCCATGATCTCCATATACCTTGAAAATCCGCCTTCTGGAGTGATGGTGTCGTCATCCATCATAAACAGACGATCACACCCCATCTCAATGGCTTTGTCGACAATTGTCTGTCGTGCTCGATCATGTGGACCAGTACCAACTGGTATGATGGTTACAACATCTCCACCACGGGAATTTAACAATCTCGCGGCTTCTATGAACGTGGTGATGTGGGCGACAAACGCCTCACCAGCTATGAAATCGACGATAGGCATTCCGATACCAACACGCATTGTAAGTCCGTTGTGTAAAAACCTGCAGAGAGTTTAACACCTAAACTCTCCGCAGGCGACAGGAGGAATCTTCACAGACACTTGATATACACCGGCGATGCTACTGCCTCTGTTCCCGCAGCCACGGCCGCGAGATTCAGGATTGTCCGAGTATAAATCGGAGCAGTACCAGCCGCCTGATCCAGTGTACCGTAGACGTTGGCATCCACGGCCTTGATCGTAGCACCAGCAGCAGGACCAGCGGTGGTTACCGTGTTGGTCGGAAGAATCTTACACGTAGACGACATACCGAGAACCTGAATCCAACCATACACCTTCGGATTCGTCCCCGTATTCGCATCCATCGGAGCCATCACCACACCACCCAGGCACATCAAATTCGCCGTGAGTGGCTTGGAGAGATTCTGAAATGCCGTGGTGGTATTGGCGATAACGTGGCAGATGAGATCACCCGCCGCTGGAGTATAATTCGTCACTGGATTCTTCACCCAGCGATAAACCTTGTCATCCTCGTATCGAAGTTGACCAACACCTTCGAGATCCTGGTAACTTACATCCGTAAGCTGCGTTCGGAAAATGAATTTTTGAGAAGCCATACTGACACCTTCTTTCGTTTAGTTAGGTAGACCTTACGACACTGTGGCAGAAGTCAGTCGACCATGGCGTCGCGGTTGACCAGTGATGATGTTGCAAGACGAGAGAATATGTGCAACTCGATCCGTTTGATTAGGGATGGGCTTCCATTCGCTCATATCAAACCAGAGATTGGGACGATAAACCGCCTCGATGTGATCCGTATTCAACATGATCAAGTTCGATGCAGCAATGTTGGGAGTCCACGTCCACGCCTTGCCCTTGAACCTAAGAACCTCGAACCCGAGATCCGCCAGCATCATGGTATCATCCTTGACGATCTGGCTCTTATCCACCGCGAATTCCTCATACAACTCAAAAAGCCCTTGGTCGGAGAGAATGAAGTTCGGAGCTTCCTGATTATTGTAGATGGAGTTGTAGAGAACCTTCATATCGGTCACAAGGTTCACTTCATATGGAAGAGTCAGTTGCTTGTACGACGGACCCCACCACGTATTACCTGCCGAAGGCTTATACACTCCGTTAGCCGCGGCGATCTGAGCATACGCGGTCGGACGAGTAATCCCACCATAACTACCCGTGGCAGCCCCGGCGTAAAGAGGCACGAGGTCATTCAACCCCTGAATCTCCTTACCACTTTCATCTGTTACCTGAGCCCGAAGAACATCCGTCTCATACTTCTGCACCAAAGCGTCTCTCGCCTCAGACAGACGTTTCTTGACGTAATCCTTGATTCGGTGTTCGCCAGAATTCTCGGCGTCCGTGATCGTATCCCGCTGAACATTCGCCGCCATATTGCGGAAAGTCCAACGAGCCATGGTCTCGGTTTCGACCACTCCCATCGGAAGTGTATCACCCTTCGTCACCGCGACCGGGGTTACACCCACCGCATACTTCACCGTTCGGGTGATAAACTCTGACCCAGTCTGAGGTTTGAAACACCCCTTCTCCTTCAACATCGCCCACACGGGCGTGGCGAGGAGAATATTATCAATCGCATCAGGTCGTATCTCATACCAGGTCTCCGTGAATGCGTTATCCAGAGTCCTAGTCCATTGCGGAAGCGTTGTTGCCATTGTTCACCTTTCCTTAGAGTTTACTTAAGAGCCTCATCCAACAGACCAGAGAATCCGCTTCTCCCACGATAGGAGCCGGGATTCTCTCGTCCGCGACGACCCGACGGCACAGTTGGTCGTTCAGTTTCTAGTTTCTCGCGAGTTACGGTGGCAGACCCACCGAGTCGAGCCTTGGTGAGGTGATAGAGTTCCTCGACAGTGAGACCTTGGACAGATTGATTAATCTCCGCCATCTTCGGCTTGAGTTGATCAAAATCCGTATACTTCTCCTTAACACGAGAAATCTGCGAATTAATCTCCTGGCTCTGTTGTGACTTAGTATGAGCCTCCAGGTTCTGCAAAACCGGAGTAAGCTTCGAACCGAAGTCTTTGAGCTTGGAATCCACCAACGAACCGACCGACTGTCCGATGAGTTTGTTCAGATGATCCACGAGTTGGGTATTGGTGAGGGTCTCGAGATCGAGTTTCTCATCCACAACCTTTTCAACCACCCTCGGACCAATCTGAACATCCTCCCCTCGACTCCTCGCTTCCAAATACTCACGAATATTTGGATCCGTCAGTAGTCGAGCCTCTTGTGCACGGACCTTCGCATCGTTGTTAAGAGCTTCGAGTGTGGAGAGTAGAGAGCTTCTCTCAGCCTTTTCGGCTTTCTCGGTCTCTTCAATCTCCACGATCTCCTGCTCACTCAGTTGCGGCTGAGCACTAGAGGATTGTCTTTCTGTACGTATCGACGGTCCAGGAACACCAGCATCTGGTGCCACGAACTTATCGCCTTTAACCTCGATCTCAAAATCACTCATATCTTCACCTCAACCTGTCTAAGTATTACTTTCCCGTGCGTTTAAGTTCCTTGGCACGTTCAAGGTCTTGAGTCAGTTTACGGTAGATTATGTAAGACTTCCGACGAATCTCTGCCCTTTTGACGTTCAGTAAAATCGAGAGTTGGTTAAAATCCCTCTCGGTAAAAGGCACGGTCGGATCAGTCAATTCTACCTCTGCACACCACTGACCATCCACCCATGTAAACCGTACTGACTTCTGTATGGTCGCCCTTGGCTTGGTGGTTAGTTCAGCACCGGGTTTTGTTGACAATTCGCTCACAATAAAGCTCCACTCTGAAGGTGATGGTCTCTACAATACCGACGAAGATCACCTTCTGACTTAAACTTCATCGGTTTGTCGTCAAAGTTTTCGTACTCTTTTTCACTATCCCAGACCTTGGCCAGGTATCTTCCACTAACGAGGAGCGGCTTGCTTGGACTTCCGCACTTCGGACACCTCGGGCGAAGGCGTAAATTGGTTCGCACCTTGTGGTGCACCTTGTCCCATTCCATCGAGCATTTGTTGCATCGGTAACTGTAAATTGGCATTGGACACAATCCCCGGCTTAAAAAGCCGCGTAAATTCCGGGTCGTTGAACGAACGACTGAGATAACGACGAAGTTCAAGTTGGTCGATTGAGGGGTCTTGGCTGAGCATCGTGAAGAGTTGAAGGGCTTCTTGACGACGGGCTTGGAGACCCTGGACTGGTTCGGAAGAGAACATCACGCGATAACGGTATCGGCCTTTGATCTGCGGTCCGGTGAAACTCATCCACTGAGCTGCACCATCCTGACCGACGACTTCCACCATACGTGGGGTTCTCCAGAATTTCGCTACGAGAGCCAGGAGTTTTTCCCCACATTCGGAGTAAGCTTCGGACACAGAGTCCTGCCGACGATTTAGACGTTGGTCGGAATTCTGCTGTACGATTATTGCTTCCCGAGCTGTCCGTCGACCGGTGGATTCGTACTCCCCCATTTGATTACGTGAGAATCCGACCGTCTCCCGTGCGTCGCGTCTGACCCACTCGTTCTCCGCTTGGAGTTGGTTGTTGTTGTTTGGGGGAGTAATCGCGGTGATCGGATTTTCTACTCCCTGCTTATACTTAATACCCAACCCAATCGACGAAGAGAAGAACTTCTGGAGTTCGTCATTCTCAAACGCACCTTCTTGGTAGAGAAAACGAAGAGTGGAGATTCGACGTTGGATCTTCGCGATCTCTGCGATATCAATTGCCTCGTTTTGATGGCCCTGAAGGAAAACCGCATCCGGTGTCACCCAGAAAGTTCGGGAGACAGGCGTGAAATTGTACGCCACGAATGGGAGACCAGATTCCTGCGTGTAGTCGATCTCATTCCGAAGGAACTTATCATACCCACTCGCAGTGACCATCACCCTTCCGGTTCGAACGTCGTGTATTTCCCAGAGTTCCACGTACTCCGACTTTCCACTCCCGTCTTTACCAGACGTCCACTGCTGCTTACCTAGACGATATGGTTTCATGATCGTGAGGTAGGATCTAACCCAATCGGCTCGACTGAGATTTGGTCGGAGATCTTTCTTATTCTCATACTTTGGATCACGTTTGATGTCGTCAATATGTCGGACTACTCGATGAGCACACCAAGGGGAGGTGTTCAGGTCGATTGTACCATAGGGTACGAGAAAATCGTGTGGTAGAATTGGCTGTACCCATGGCATACCTGGTTCGACGGACTGGTTGTACTCGATTCTCTGACCTTTTTTATCGAACTGGGTGAGACTGAGACCAAAGACTTGATTTACTTCTTGACCGAGATCCAGGAGAGGATTATACCCAAACTCAGAGTCATACCCGTGTTTAATAATCCCTCGTCCATAGAGAAACGCATGAAGTCCAGCAGTCGCCATCGCCTGCTTCAACCTCGTAGCGTAACACAGTGTATTCAATACACTCTCAGCAATCGGGGTGGTATCTACCGACTCCGGTGTAGTTGGTTCCAAGAGAAACGACGGTCTCGGAACGAGTAGTGTCGAGAGTAACGCATCTCCGGTTGAGTAGATAACATTACCACTTGTAGACTCCGCTTGGGTCGTATGAGCGTTGTAGAACAACGCCTCGACTTTCGCCCATTGATCCTCTCGTCCGTAGAGTCTACGATACTCCAACCCATCCTCAAGTTCCGAGTTCCACTCTTCTACCGTATTCTCACGAAATTTTGAACTCATATCCGTACTCCAATCTGTCCCCATGCCGAGTTGTTGAGTTGTCTGGATCTCCACCGATCACTACACTCCGCCTCTGCGGAGTCGAAACTGAACGGATTTAGACGAGGATCATCTTTCTGAGTTTCCATCGGACTCCGCACAGTTGTCCACAACGGGATTTGCATTGAAAGTGCGTCCGAGATATCATCATGTGCAGAGTATGGGAATGTGGTCAACTCGGAGAGTAATTGGTTATGGTGCCGACGGAAGCGTAACATCCCGCTCTTCACCAGTGGCTGAAGTCCTTGGATTCTCGTCGACTTCGACTTCTTCCCGTGTGTGATTGGCTCTACGAGAAAGTAGAGGTTATCTTGTCGCATGCGTTCTTTAATCCAGTGGATCAGAGATGTCTGATACTGAATCGACTCAATTCCTACCTGCACTGGTTTATAGACTCGTGCTTGAGCAAAGATTGCCTGAATCACCTCAGAGGGGTTTGCCCGTTGTCGCCAGTAATCGAGGACGTAGATACCGCCACCGGTTAAGTCTTTTGCACAGGTAATCACTACGTTGTAATCCGGATCTTTCCCTTTTAGAGTCTCTGGGTCTCCCGCCAAGTCTACTGTAATCCAAGTGAGGATATTCGTTGGTATGGTCTCGTAGAACTTATACCATCCGGGATCGAAGACCATGTCTCCAGACCGAATCGGTTTATTCATGTAGAGACAGGAGTAGAGATATGGTCCAAGTGCTCGTTCGAGTTGACTCAAGAGTTCCTGAGGAAATCGCTCAGCGTAGGTGATTTCACCATCTTCGTCTCCGAGTCCGTTTGTCTCCTTCACCGCTCGTATGTACCCAGTATAATGTGGCTCGTTCTCCATATTCCAAGAGATGAGATCCTTCTCATACCACCTTGTACCGATGATAAGTATCTGGTCCGTAAGAGCATTTACGAGCAGCGGCATTGCCAGTCGATGCCAGCCGATGGCTTGTTCTACATCTTCCTTCGATGGAAGTAAAGCACCATCGGTTAGGTCATCCAAGTCTGGTGCTACAGTATCATCCTCGATAATGATATTATAGTGCCTGGAGGTTAACTTGGTTCTCGTACCAGCGGCTTCAAACGTCGCCTCTGCGTGGCTCTCGGTTCGAGGAATCTGAAGTGCCTCTGACGACCAGATACAATCTTTTGTTGGTAGTAACTCAGGAAACAACGCACGAAAGACTGGGGCTGTCTCAAACTTATTCCGTATAACCGCGAGCTTACGGCAAGCGTTGGAGTGCGAGTTTTGCACAATACAAACACGGATATTCGGATCTCGTATCGCCCGCCAGATCGGATAGGCGATGGAGCCGATAGTGCTCTTCAGCCAGGATCTAGGTAGTACGATCCTCGCCCGACGAAGATCTGGATTCTGCAACATCTGGCAGACGGGAAGATGGATGTGGGGAACTAGGAGATCGAAGCCTAGGACTCCCTTTGCAAAGAAGTAGAAGTCCTCTTTAGCCCTGGTTCTCAGGGCTTCAAGTGTCTTCGGGTCGAGGTTAATCGGTGCTTGAGCCATCTACTTCTTACCACTTTCGTAGTAGTATTTTGCGTGGAATGTATCACAGTACTCTGGTCCGTGTTTCACAAGCCATTTAGCTTGATTCCTTAACCACCGAGCAATCTCCTGTCGACCTAGTGGTGACATCTTAGACGCCTTCTTGATCGTAACTATCGCTGCTGTTTTTGTCATCTCTGCACCTCATCCGGTAAAGCATACCACCCAGCGGGAATCTTCACCGTTGCCGGAGTTCGTTGACCTTTGGAATCAAATATCCACACATCAGCTTTCACCTCTCGGCGTATCTGCACCGGGTCTCCCGTTGGAACCACCACCACCCTCGTCACGCATCCGACGGACACGATCCCTAAGGCGAGTACGAAGATCGTCAGGAGCTTTTCCATCTTCCACCACCTGAGTATTAAGTTCCCTCATCAACGCAATCAAAACCGGAGCAAGGCCAATTAAGACCTGCTCCAGTAGACTCACGACAATAGTCACCAAAGCTGACATCGTCAAACCTTTGCAAGACCACGTGAGACTGAGTAACCCAAGGTCGCGAGAACACTCGCTGCGATTCCGAGGACCTTGTCCATCTGTGACCCGTCGGTGATGAATCCGCTGGCGTAAACCACTCCGAGGACAGTTGCCATCGTCGCCAACCAGAATTCCGTGGTTCTCCAGCCGGATTTTACTCCAACCTTCGTTTCCACCCGCTCGATTGTCTTCTCTTCCACGATCATACCAAACCTTTCTGAGACGTGTAGTCTCTATTTACTCTGATGCTTGAAGTACTCCACCTGTCGGAGTCTCTTCATTGCTTCCAATTTCGACTTGTATGGACCCCCCAGGTGTCGACGTTTTCCCTTCGTCATATGCTTTCCCATCACCTGGTATCCGTTCTTGGTTTTGACAATCATTAAGAACTCCCTTCGACTCGGTTATCGCGAGTTGGAGAAGTTGGATAGCTCCAGCTTCGAGTACGACGACGTTCCTGGTGTTATCGGCTTTTTGCCCACCAGCGGGACCGAGTACCCGGTCGAGAATATCCTTCGCACTCTGTTGCACGACACGTGGGTCTTCTGCATCGAGGAGTCCGACCATCCGTTCGGCAGCAAGGAGGGAGTTCTGCTCAAGCGTCTGTTTCGCACGAACAGGGATGGAGACCAAACCCTCGTCAATCTTTTTCTCAATCTTCTCTCGTCGACGACTGAGTTCGTGTTGGAAGATTGCAGACCGGGTGATTAGTCCTACACCAGTCGCCGTCATCCCGAGTGCCTGAGCAATCTCCGCCGGTCCATTCCCGGCGAGAGTGAGATCGAGTATCGAGTAGTGACGAGGGAGTAGTCTCTGCAACTGCCCCGTCGGTTCTGGTTCGTGTACGTAATTCGCCATAGGTAATCTCGGAGAGTTTAAGGTCTAAATGCTCCTAGGCACTTCGCCAGATGGAGTCTTTCCAATTCTGGAGCATGAGATTGATCGTTACGTTTTGCCCGGCGGTGATGGTTTTTACCCAAATCCCACCAGAGAGACCAACAGTACGTGGTGAAGCGAAAGTCCCGTTTGCTGGGATACGAAGATGGGTTGTAGTTCCACCGTCAAAAGAGATGTACATCGGATAGGTAGCATCACCTAAGATGATCGGTATCCCGTCCCTCTTCGCTCCAGCAGCGAGTACTTGTGTCCACGTATCTGCAATCGTAGTCACGGCAATTAACGCATCGTACTTTCCATTCATGTCAAACTCCTTAGAACTTGTAGATTCCGTTGATTCCAATTGCAGCATTAGTGCGGATAACTCCTGGATACCCAAGCAGTTTGTTTCGTGGTGGGTAGGTATCATTCGCGATCATTGGTATACGAGCATCTTCTGATGTATCATAGATCTCAAACTCATCTCCTAAACCACCGTACCATGAGCCACTAGATGCACGAAGCAGAGCACCAATCGCTGTTCTGTTGAGGACTGTTGCACCAATCACTGTAATTGTTGTTGCACCAGATAACAACCCATCTACGTAAACTCGTGCGGTTGTCCCATCATACGTCACCGCAACATGGTGCCAAGTGTTGTCGAAAGCTGTGGCAGTTGAGGTAACAATATAAACTCCACTACCACCAACTAATAGATCAGTATTATTCCTCCACCAAAGACTTACCTTACCTGGTGATGCAGCAGGTGCAGTTTGGAGTGAGATAGCTGGTATACCATCCGTAGAACTACCAAACGCGATTATACGTTTGTCTAAACTAGCTGACCCATTCACCCAACACGCGAGAGTGAAAGCCCCTGGATTACTTCCGATTAGACTCGTCAACCCGTCAGCGTATCCAGACGTACCGTTGAATGACAGTCCACCACCATACCGCCCACCTGCCCAAGTACCACCCGTCCATGCTCCAGCGACATTTGGTACGAGTGTAGCATGGTGACCATTGCCACGAGAGTCGGATAACGTAATACCAGTACCCTCGTTACATTGATATCTTGCTATTAGAGCCATGAAGTCTCCTACCAGAGTCCAGGTAGTCCGATTGAAGCCTTACGAGCAGTTCCTGCAACACCTAGATTCGTAGCTGGAGCGACGACGGATGCCGGTGGTGCGGCATGGGTGGAATCGGCCTGATAGAGCCACACATTGCTCAGCAGGTCACTCCGCACGCGACCGAGGAATGTGTTGTTCGTGATGCTATACAGATAGTAATCATTGACCCGCTGAGCGATTGTGGCGTCCCCATGGATTGTGCAGCCAGTTATGACTATAAGATCCACCGAGGCGGGCGACGCGGTTAGGTCCCCATGGAACTCGCAATTGAGGCATCCTAGCCCCAAATCAACCGACGCGAAATCAATCCAGAACTCGCATTGTTCGTACGTTTCGTAGAGGCTAACTGGCCTCACATAAAAATGACAGTAGTAGGCGTTCAGTTGAGAGTCTGAGGTGATGGCTCCTCGAAACTCCGGCATGTCGAGGGAGTTGCCATAGATCCCGTTGATCGTTTGGGATGGCCACGCCCCATAGCAGACGCCGGACACCCCGACTTCAGGTGAGGTACTATCCCCAATGATTCCATTTGCTGGTGCCCAGCACCCATCCGCCGCTGTTGGTAGTGCCTCTGCTGGCCCAAGGTCGGCCTTCGCACCATTCGAGTTCCGCCAATTGGCGATCACGTTAAAATTCTGATTCGGACCCGTTCCAACCCAGAGGAAATATGCCATAGGAATACCTGCTGTTCTGACTGTGACTGAACGAACCGTTGCACCACCGAGTCCCACGGCCGTAATCGTAAAGGTCGTGTCCTCCGTAATCGCCAGCGTCGTGGAGCCAGTTGATGCCATAGCCCCGATGCCGTTGTCTCCGCTCACGGAAATGCTGGACCGTGAAGACGACCACGTGAGTGTAAATCCCTCATTCGGCTGCACAACCGTGTCGCTCACTCCGATACTCAGCGTTGGAGGGACTGCGGTAAATGCGGACAGGTCCACGTCGGCCAGCGTGACCGCACTCCCCACCATCGCCGTGCAGGCCGCTGCCACCGCTTCCCGATTGAACTCCAGCGAGGGGCCGTAGGTTGGGTAGTACCACGTCGTCCAAATGACCTCCTGCCCGTCGATCACTGACAGTAGCGGTGAGCCGGAATCACCCGCAACCATCGTCACGTCGAATGCGTTCAACGGGATAGCTGACGGAATCGTCTGCACTACCCCGCTCGTCGATCCGCTAGTCAGTATCGTCTTCCCAGCGATTCGCAGAGTCGGGTCGGCGAACGTCGCATGTACCGTGACAGCAGCGAGGTCTCCATTCACGTAGTCCCACACAGCAGGCGTAGGGACGAATGCAGCTTCCACGTCGGCATAATCAATGGCCGCTGAGAGCCTGACAATGCAAATGTCTCCAACGTTGCGGTAGTCGGCCACTGTTCGCGATAGCGTAGAATTGTCGCCCTTGAGCCATGTGCATGTTGATCCAATAGCAGGATGACCACCCGAGAACAGATGCGAGGCAGTTACCGCAAACCGCGTTGAGGTTCCGACCTCGCGGATCAGAGTTGGCCCACCGTGCACCCCCGCCGGACCAGTTTTTGCTCGACAATGAAAACGATTCGCCGACAGCCCATACGCCCAGCAGTCTGGATTGATTGACCCACCGACCAACCACGCGGTCTCCCCGCCCACCGTCGCGGCGGCGTTCACTGCGGAATTTGTCGCGGTTACGAGGTTCATAGTTCGAAAACCATGGCCGACGTTTCCGCCGGCGATGGCCCGATGACGGCTGTTATTTCGTGGTCGTGCCTTCAACTCCACGGGCCATGCGGTCGCGGGTGCGTTTCTGTAGCCACAGCATCGCCTCTTGAATCTTCGTCAGAGCAATGGCGTTCTCGCGACAGGCGTATTGGCCGGACTGGAAGCCCGATAGGCGATCCTCGACAATGGCGAGCAGGGCTTCATTGCTGATGCCGTTGATGCCGAATTCCCGCACCGGCCCGTTCTGGAAACGCACCGTCACCATTGGGCTTTCGCCGCCAGCGGGAGTTCCCGGATTCAGGCTGTACGTGATGGCGTAGGCGTGATTGGCTCCTCCACTTCCGGGAGCATCGGCGACGTAGATGTTCAAGTCCTCGTTCAATCCGTTCACCCTGTGACTCGTCAACTCTCGTCGCATGATCCAATCCTTCTCCGGGGTTACCGGGATAATTCACAATTCTCGCACAATCACCAACCCATTTTCGCACGTATTCCCTACACTTCTCCCTTTCCTCCCCTCGACCTTAGCACTCCCGTGCTCCCCCTAGGTTCTCTGGTGGAAGGGAGTAGGTGGTATCCTCTAACCTCGATTAGTGAATTATAAAATTGAAGGAAATTTGACGGAGGTAGATGTATTTTTTGACCCCGGGGTGGTGGGGGAGGATGGGTGGACACGACCATGAGCGGCGGACCAATGCCGTACACCAGACGAACAAGACGAGGGGAATGGACCGGGGTGAACGTCTACCGAACCTAATGGAGGGAGAATAGGTGGGGGAGTACCTAACGTATAGCGAACAGTATGGTTAGGGGGATGTTTGTTTAGGAATCGTTGAACTAAAACGTGGGGGAAGGGAAGTTTGCACTTGACGACGGGGATTGGCGGGTGTAGTATTGGGCGTAGTGAAAGTTTGGTGGGCGACGAGTGTCGCTTGCGGAGTAGTGGGTCTAATGAAAGGTGGTGCGACGTGTTGAAGTACGGGAAACTTAGTCGGTTGGCGTCGATGAGTGAGAAGTCGGCGATTGATCTTGGGTATAGGGTTGGCGGATTGAGGCATACGGAAGCCAAGCCGGTTTGGATTGCGGATATGGCGGAGTTGTCTACACTTGGTTGGGAATGGAACCCCACCACAGAGAATTTTGAGAAGGACGTGGAGTTTGATGGATTTGCATCTGGGCCGGCGAAGTCAGCGGGCGGTGAGGCACCGGTGGAGGTGAGTGAGGAGGAGTATCAAGACGCGGTGGAGGTGTTTGCGGATGCTCTTGGGACATGGGACCGGGCGACGTTGATCCGGAATGCTCGTGCGATGAGCAGGGCGAATTACTACGAAGCGAGTGGTGATGCTCGCCCAAAGAAGAAAACGACGAAGGGGGAGGCGGAACGGATTAAGGCCCTTGCCGAACGGGAGGCGAAGTTTGCCAAGCTACGGGCGAGCGGGATGGATGAGGCGGTGATCGCGGAGATTATGAAGGTTTTTTGACCTCCGCCGCCGGGTGTCCAAGGTCGGAATCAAGGGCAAGCGGAAACGTTTGCCCTTGATCTTGGTAAGTGGTAATGGTGGGTAGTAGGGCGATTTGCCCCTAGGAAGCGTTTTACGGGGGGTAGGGCGTAGGTAGGGTTTATAGGCCGGGGTTGTGCCCCTAACGCCGCTACGGCCGCCGTAGGCCCCCTACGCGGGGTTTGTGTGGCGACACCTAGGGCGTAGGTTACCCTAGCCCACTCTACCCCCATTAGTACCCGGTTCTCCGCGTACCATACCTAATATGGTCCGGGGTCGGCGGCCCCCCTAGGTTTTCTCCAAAATTTTCGTACTGTACTGTACTCGTCCATAATAGTCTATAAAAAAAATATACTAATGTAGATTAGTAGAAAGAAATGATACACCCTTCCCTCCACGGGGACGCCTCATGGCGGGTTTGGAGAACTGCCAAAGTGGCAGGGGGGAGTGGACGGTATCGGGTATGGTATGTAGAGCATTGTAGTGTCGTAAGTGGAAAGACGAGAGTAGGGTTTTAGCAGAGACGGGAGTCTCAGAAAGCGAGTAAGAGATGAAGGCGATTATCACTGATAGAGGGTTGGTGTGGGCGGAGACGGGGAAGATGGTTGGGATACCAGAAGTAGAGGGTGCAGAGATTAGACTCCACCCGGAGGATGAGGATGAGGATGAGCTTGAACCCGAGCGGTGGGATGGATTGGAGTAAGTAGAGAACTATACTTTTCAGGAGATGAGATGTCCAACGTAAATACGCTCGCCGAGATGCCGACGATCGAGGTGCGTAAGGAAATTTCCGACGTTCAAAAACACCTGACGTTTTGGAAGAATGCGAGTCAACCGAGTTGGTTGGTCCATGAACTTGAGACTCACCGCGAGGTTGTCCGAAAACACCGGAAGATGATACGGATGTTGCGTAAGGCATCGGCATCGGCCGGGGATCGACTAGAGTATTGGAGTAAGACTCTTGAGAACTTAGAGACTGAACTCGTTCGACGGCAAGAGACGAAGGTCGGCAAACCACGAGATGGTAAGCCAAAGACTCCTACGGTATCCGACGACCAACTCACTCAACTTCGGAAGCTTGGACTGACGGAAGAGGAGATCGCGAAGGTAGTAAAGGCGTTTGAGGGAGTTTAACTCCCCACCCACCGGCTGGTGAGCGAAAGCCTACCGTCCGGTTTCCCAGGATTTACCGGGCAGGCCAAAGGAGGCCACGAATGACTGGCGAAGACACCGAACTCGTAACGTGGAGACAGGACGCAGAACAGCGACTGGCCGAACTGTACCCGCAGGCAACTGGACGTACCGTGCAGGCGATGGCCGGGCGTGTCTCATCGACGGACGCAACTGAACCACAAAACACATATCACTTGATGGCGTTTTTTCAGCTCGGGAAAATATATGTGGCCAGAGGCGGCGGTGGTGGTAGGACGTGGCCAGACGCTATGGCGGCTATGTTGTCGGCTGTCGCGAGTCAGGCCAAAGGCGAACTAGAACGCGAAGAATTTGAGGCGTGGAAGTCCAATAAGGCATCCTCGCCAGTTGCTCAGTAAAACAAGCACATCCCGGCTTCTGCTCGCAAGCTGCCGGGAGATTTTTACCGCCCACCGGGCAAAGGAGATCAACATGGAACAGACTCTCAACTTCGTTCGTGACAAAGACTGCAAACACTCCGTAAGGTATCGATGTACCGTAGAGAAAGACTCGGATGGAAATCCGGTTGTCGTAGAAACCATCTACGTCTCACGGTTTTTCTCCACCCCGATGCCGGATAAGGTAACCATCACCATCAAAGCTAGCTGAGAGGAGTTCCAATGTCCGACACCTTAATCCCTCTCTACTCCAATCTAGTATCCACACTCTCCTCCATTGGTTTGGAGTCCCACACTCACCTCCGATGTTCTCCTGAGGACGCGACTTACCTCGGACTACTCAGATGGAAACTCATCGCACCAAGAACGAGACTGGCGGTGACACTCGACCCAAGAGTGCTCTCTGTCCGTGCCCACCACCAAGGATTCTGGTTTTACCCCCACCACTTAGTCCTCAAAGCGAGGAATCTAGGTAACTCTGGACCAGAAGAGATTCTCGACCTTCTCCCAGATGCTCCTAAGCTCTGGAAGTTTCTTTCCGACGTTCGCGGTATCTACCAACCGTTTATGAACCAGTTTCGGACGGATGTGAGGAGGGAGAATTTGCGTCAGAGTCCGATTGAGCGAGGGATGGAAGTCGCCACGGTTGAGGAGATACCGATAGTCGACTCCACCCCCGAGTCCCAACCTCTTCCAACTAGAGAATCCTCTGACGACCTGCTCGACGATCTTCTAAAGAACTTAGGGTAAACACAAGGAATATGCTATGACCACACAAGAACTAATCACTAGACTTGAGACTTTAATCCACGACTATCCAGAACTCAAAGACGGACCAGTTATGGTCTATAGAACAGACTACGAAATCTACAACGCTAGTAGTGTTAGTGATGGTCTACGTTGCACCGAGGTCGAGTCGAAGATCACCTCTAAAAGAGTCTTTAAGTTTGAGTCAAGGGTTTTAATCTCTGTGGATTGAAAGGATTCAACATGAAACAAGTGTTCAATAATCGTGGTTTGATACGAGTCTGGATGGAACGAAGAGTTTATAAAGGAAGGAATGAGCAATGCACAATGGCATTCAAAGGTGCTGAGCTATATAGTCACCATATATGTATCGCCAAGAGAATAAAGGATAACTTTCACGTAGCTCCCGAGAAATATAATTATGCGATAAACAGACATATAAGACTTCTCTACAGGGAACTTACTCAGACTTATGGAGAAGTGTTTTATATCCGTGAGTTAAAATGATCTTCCCCTCTGGAGCTTTTAGCACCTAAACTCTCATATGAAAGGAATGATACAACCCACTAACCCCAATCACCTTCCCCCTAAAACGGTACAATCCCATGCCCGCAAGGCGATGCGGTCATGTGGTTGATGCCCCTACCATCAACCCCTCCCCCACCATTACCCGGAGACCAACCTCCTCTCCGAGGATAACCGAGTGTGAAAGTCACTCTGGTGGGTTTTGCGATGCTTGTGGTAGCTTAATGTTAAAGCAGCGGTGTGTTAAATCGCAGATGTTGGTTCAAATCCAGTCCACGAGCCTTAAAGTAGGTGGATAGCGACATGTGTCACTGACACCAAACTTATCTCCCAACAGGCGTCAAAACGCCAGAGGAAAGTGTCCGATGAAGCAGATTACGTCTGAGGTTAAGTCCGCACGGTTGAAGGGTGGTGGTGAGACGGCCGACAAGAAACGTGTCGTCGTCGGTACCGCAACCTACCCTGAGTACGAGATTCTCTCCGAGGCAATCGAAGCTCTCGGTGAGAAGACGATTCTCGATCTCGTCAATGCTCAGGTCGCCACGAATGAGAAAAACCGAGTTCGTGCCGAAGCAGTTGGAACTCCGTCGGAGGAGAAGCTGAAGAACGAAGCGTTCCAGAGGATCCTGAATTCCGACGACCTTCGTGAACGTTTCCGCCAGAACACTGGTAACCAAGTCGCGATTAATGCGATTATCAACGAGGTGGTTAACCAGATCAAGGTGGAGAAGGGTATCGCGGTCGAGGATGATGAGGCCTAAGGGTCGAGGATTCACTCTTCGAGAGTCGAAAGGCTCCCGAGGAGTTTACTAGGAGTTACCTAGGAGTAGGGAGTGAAAGATGAGATGGTTTGAGAATGCCTTGAGGTGGATATTGCGTGTACCGCCACTTCCAGATAGAAACTACACCACATGTAGTTGTTGTGGATCACTACTTCGAGAGTATCGAGACTCGGACGGAATCTCCTACTGGAGATGTAATAACCTAACATGTGAAGAATGCATGCTTGCTGATGAGGAGGAATGGTTATGAGCGACAACACTTACAAGGTGCTAATACTCTGTCGGGCATTAGTTGGGAGGGATAAGTAATCATGATCGAACGAAACAACGATGGATGGCCGGTGTTGAAGGCTGGGATGATGGTACAACAGTATGGAGTGATCTACAAAATCATCCACTTGCCGGGCGGTAAACTAGCATTACTGCGTGGCATACATGTACAAGCCCTTGACGTTAACGTTGATGAGTGGTGCCGTTCCTCCGCGACAATACTCTCCACCGACGACGGCAAGACTTGGCACAAGTACGAGCAGGTGAAGCCGGAATCGCCGGAGCGGGTTTTCGTAAATTGGTATGGGAAAAAGGACGTATTTATACACGAAACACGTGACGCGGCTGTATCGGATGCTACTGGAACCTGCACCGACATCGCCCGCGAGTACATCCGGGCGGACAAGGTGCTGCCGTGGATTGAGGGAGGCGGGGAAGTGTCAGAACGCTCGCTGGTACTGGAGATATTCCCATTCGGGACAGTATCGGCATGGACTGCTCAAGCAGGATATGACCTAACGTCAGTTCAGAATCGCGTCTACCGTGTCCCGATCTCCGCCCTCGTCGCCACACTGCCGAACGGAGGAAAGTGATGATCTCTGAGTCTCACACACATCTTTACCTAGGACCACGCCCAAACGGGCAACACGAGTATGTGGATAAATCCACTGGTCGAGTGCTTTTTTCACGAGCATCAGATCCACCATGGGACGAATTCCACCCACTCTACATCAACCTAACCCCGTTTGACACCCCATTCCTCTCCCGTTCACGAGACTTCCTCTCCGCTCTCCGCACCGCTCGCCACGATGCGATGAATGAAGCCAAAAAATCCTCTCATCGGGTTAAGTTACCCGACGGGGATGAGTCAATTTCTCTCACGAAAGTAGGGACCAATGTACGACGACCACGCAAGCGATCACTCCCGGGAGGTATCCAATCCCTCCTCTCCACTCTCCCAGACGGAGACTTGCTCCGCCAAGCCTTCGAGTCCTCAGGAAAATCCTGAGTTGGAAGCTCTAATTCCGACGGAGCAGAACCTTCTGGCTCTTCAGCTTAAGATCACTAGAGTTCTCAACAATCTACATGCTACACATACACTCCGAGATCGGGATGTAGAATCCCTCGCTCAAGACATCCTTATCGAAGCTTGGCGTAAGCAATGGCCGGTGACAATCACCTTCATACGCCATAGGCTCATCAATGCCTACCACACCGGGAAGGTGTATACTAGAGTGCTCGGAGAACTACGCTACATCCGACCAACCATCACGAAACGCGGAACCGAGGACGAGACACCAGACTACCGAGAAAGACTTAGTGAGATTCTCAACACAGCGGATTTGTCCAACCAAGAGATGTCGATAATCTACCAACATTTCTTCAGTGGACTAGACTTTAAGTCCATTGCGGTGGAGAAGGCAATGAACATAGATAAAGTCTCGGCAATTTTCAACTCTGCGATTAGCAAGTTGCGATCAGCGGGTAGGATTATTGAACAAAATGAGGTGACTGAATGATTCCGATATTGTCGAATTGTAGTGTTTGGCGTGATACTTATCTTGACCTCGCGTTTGAAATCAAACACCACAGTCTAGAACAAAACAACGGCAAAGGTATTTGGAATTACTATGTGGTAATCCCAGATACTGCATTATCACCAGAGGATTTTGCTAAACTCTGGTTAGATCCAGAAGGTAGTTACACAGCAACTTACGAACTTACATACTATCTCACAGACAAACTTCCAATAGCCAAGTGTGCTTGGCATGGTGGAATCACATTTTACGAGAAGATAATTCATCCCGATACCAAGTTTCGTGCTGTGAAGATTGGCTGCGATTACAATCACCTATTCGACAGTGAGGATGGATTTCCTTACAACCTGGAGGTTGTCACCAGCAATGTGATTCGAACAATAGATCAAATTGCCTCAGAACTAAGGCTAAAGCGTAGGGATCCATGGAGTGGGGTGTGGGATTATCCAGAGAATATGGTCGATCATGCTGGATACCTCTACACAAAGTCTGGGCTGGTGGACATGCTCTCTAGAACTAGAATGGTGACTGAATGACCAACTTCAACCTCTACCACAAACGTACCCATCTTTCAATCTCCTCCCTCTGTGCATTTGCACGGTGTCCAAGGATGTTCTTTTACTCCTCTGGTTGTGGCCTATCCAACGGCGACCACCCCGCTCTCGCATTCGGCTCGGGTATCCATGCGGCGTTACCACACGCTTTCCATGGCGACCTATCCAAGGCGAGTCAGGCGTTTGTCAAGTGTTTTGGCGACACTCCCATGGATGAGAAGCGGAATCCTCTCTCCGCGACGGCCATCCTAGAGGATTACAAAACCTCACACGAGAATAGCCGGAGTATCTATGTTCTCCGACAACCACCATCCAACGCCATCCGACTCGATGATCAAGTCTCCGACTGGGAAGTGCCATTCGCTCTGGATATCGGTCTAGACGTACCTCTTGTCGGTAGGATCGACGCTCTCTGCACCCACCGAGATACCGGAGAACCTTGGTGTCTGGAGTGGAAGACGACGAGTGAACTAAGTACTCGATTCCTTGACGGCTTTACCATCAACCCTCAAGTCTACGGATATGCTCTCGCAGCGAGATCCTACGGTATCAACGTCCGAGGAACAATCGTCGAGGGAATACGAGTTGCCGCACCGTTGAAGAAGTCGAAGGTTCAGCATGTTGAAACCCTCGCCCAACCAATCTTTATCTCCCAACATCATCTCGACGACTTCCTCACCTGGGCAAGATGGATTGGATCGCAGATACTCGAATGTGAGAAACGAGAGGAATTCCCAAAAGACATTTCTGCGTGTGTGCCGTATCCTCAATTCGGCCAAGCCGGATATCAATGTAAGTATCAGAACCTTTGTCTGGTACAGGATTGGACCTCCATCGCCTCGATGTTCGAGGTTCGAGAACCACGGCCCTTTAAGATCAGTGAGGAGTAAGATGACCGAAGACGAACTACAACAGACCCTAACGTGTCTCGAAAACCAGACTAGACGACTAGTCTTCACTAGACTCTGTAGATCCGAGATACCAATGACACCCACCCTAATGGCAGCGTCTTTGGGTCTAAAAGTCGGTACGGTGTCCCACCATCTCGTCTGGTTGGAGGATATGGGATTATGTATCCGTCTAAAGTCGGGAACGAATAATCTCTATGGAGTTGATAGAGAGAAAATCAAGGCTTTAGTTAAATGGTTGAATACTCTCTAGGAGATTAGAATGGCATCATTATCAGATACTCCCATCACCCCACCGAAGATCATTCTCTACGGAGAAGGTGGAGTCGGTAAGACTTGTTTTGTAGCAACCTATGGCGAGGGACTCCAACTTATCGACTGTAATCGTGGCTTGCTCTCCGCGAAGACACTTAAGGACAAGTGGACGGCCGAGAGACATAAGATAGATGTAGTCTCCTGCTACGAGTCCGACCCAAAACGTGCGACGGCGTGGGGGATACTCAAGAAGACGGTTCTCCAAATCTACGAGGACTGTTTAAAGGGAATCTATCCTCACAAAGTCCTCGCCATCGACTCCCTCACCGACGTAGCGGAATATGCTCTTCGTGGGATATGTGGGAACTCGGGGTCTTTGGGTCAACCAGAGAAGGTTACTCAAGCCCAATGGGGTCTGGCGATTGCTGAGGTTTATAACCTCTTTGTTTATCTCCGTGCTCTACCAATACCAGTGGTGATCACCGCCCATACGATGATTGTTACCATCGGCACTGGGAAGGATGCGGTTACACGTCAAGTTCTCTCGATCTACGGAAAGAACCTTGCACCGAATTTGATCAATCTCTTCGACGAGGTGGATTATGTAAAAACCCGCATCGTCCAAGGTAAGCCAGAACCGTATCTCCAGACAATGAAGGATGCATTTGTACAAGCGAAGACGAGGTCTCAACTTGTTGATGGAACTAAACTTGACATCGGATTCCGGGAGTATATGAAACTCTTGGGATGGAAGTAACGTAAAGCTTTAACGTAATAGAAAGGAGGTGAAACTATGACAACTTTTGAAATCCACCAGTTGATTGATTTGATTGATGATTCAAATGAGATCATCGAGTATCTTGGTCAGGAACTCGTGATATCGATTATTGATGAACTCGGATGGTCTACCGACAAAGACGACGATGCTTAAACATCGAATCCCAACTATTCTCTTCTACCATTGTAAGAAAAGGAAAATCTGATGAAGCTTAATATCAACGCGACCGCGATTCCCGAGACGACTCCTCTCCTCGAACCGGGTGAATATACCCTCAACATCACGAAGATCGACCTCCGTGCGGCTGAGGGAAATTTCAAAGAAGCATATAACATCGAACTCACCGTAGCCGAGGGCGTAAGCGTCAATCGCAAGGTGTTCGATAGTTATCCCACCGAGTTCTTGGCTCAACCAGACCATCCTGTCACCGTGAAGTTCGGACACTTGCTCCGATCTTCTGGTATCACGATGTCTGCGGATGGGGTCGATACCGATGATCTCCTCGGTAAGTCGGTACGGGGGATCGTCCGCCACCGAGTCTACACCGATAA
>Ga0265297_10004282_pt1 | contig 23628 bp, 23 predicted proteins | sample Munlanlwell13791_FD_192502 | JGI IMG/M metagenome (GOLD analysis project Ga0265297, IMG submission 192502) | Leachate microbial communities from a municipal landfill in Southern Ontario, Canada - Leachate well 137-91 | ecosystem: Engineered > Solid waste > Landfill > Unclassified | place... | reverse complement strand
ATCCAGGTTGGGAAAATCAGTACGCCCGCAGATAAGGTGCTGTTGGAAATCCTCTTTTGGCAACAAACGAAAAAGCTGCTTTACCACATCCGGGGAACCGCCCCAATCCATGCGCGTAATAATATGTAAAACTTTTGTCTTAGGCATAATTTAATACCTGTAAAGTTCCGTGCACCTGGGGCAGGCAGGAAAGATCCTCTTTTCTTTAAGCAGCTTCCTGAATTTTATTGCTTGGGCGCTGTTCCATATTTGGCTAAAAGGTTTTTCTTTGATATTGCCGTAAGAAAAACTCGAATTAAGGCACGGCCGGATCTGGCCGTCGCAAAACAGGTACGCCGTGATCCACGGGCTTAAACACCGTTTAAGATAACCACCCGGGATCTTCTCCGGGTCCGCATAATACTGCCCCAGGTCAGTTAACTTAAAATCCGGGTAGATATCGATTTTAAGGCCAGAACCATTCTCAAATACCTGTTTTAGTTTATCGCGCAAAACGGATACGTCCATACCGGGTGAGAACACAAAACCATCCCATCCGGAAGAAGACGCCTGAAGCAAACGGTCATATTCTTTCTGGCCGGAGAGCATTTTTTCATTAATGAATATCAAATTATGGAATGTTACAGAATTAACTTCCAGTTCCCTGGCCAGTGGCAGAAGCTGGTCAATAAACTCGTAATTCTTCTGGTTGATCGTACACTGCAGGTTAACCAAAGGCTTTTTTACCTTGCGTAATTTCTTAAAATAATTCACCCGCTCAATGCCGCAAGCGACCTTATCAAAAAGCCCGGGTAAACCGCGGATATCGTCATGCACAAAGGCTGGCCCATCCAGAGAAACATTTAATTCATCCAGCCCCGAAGAAACTATCTCCTCGGCCTGCTCTAAAAGCAAAACGCCGTTAGTGATCATCAAACAGTGCATATTATTTTCTTTGATCAGGCGTACAATTTTCAAACATCCATCTTTATACAAAAGCGGCTCACCGCCAAAAAGAGTGATGTTCGGCTTAAAAACAGCCAGGTCCTTAATAAACTTTTTCAACACCTCAAGCGTAAGCTCCTCCTGCAGGCACTCTTTATTAATTTTGGCGCTTGATCCGTGGTTTCCCCATTGGCCGCACATGTAACAATGCAGGTTGCAACGATGGGTCAAGAATATCGTGATGGATTCAGGGTTTGAGCTTTTACCTGTACCAGAATAATAAGCCAGGTACGCCGGGAGCCTGCGTGAAAGTACTTTCAGCGCATAAACCGGTTGTTTGAGCAATTTTAAGAAAACCCTGCGCAGATTAAATTTAGGAAACATATTTTCTGATCACCTCCGGGATAACCTCCAGGTAACGCTTTTCCAGGCCCGGATAAACCGGTAGAGTCAATAAGCCGTCTGCCAGAAAACCGGCATTGGGAAATGCATCCGCCCTATATCCCAGATCAAAAAACCGATGCAACGGCTTGTGATACAGGTTTGAAGACTCCACTCCTGCATCCTGAAGTTTACGCTTGATCAGCTCGCGCTTTGTTGTGTCGCGGAAAACAACCGGGAAACGGTTAAAAACCGGGCGGCTGGCATTATCCACAGCCGGGCAGATAACTCCGTTTAAGCCGCTTAAACTGCTTAATAAGAACATCCCGTTCTCATAACGCTGCCGGAAAATACTTTCTTTGCCCATGAATATCTTTTTGCCTAAAGCAGCCTGAAAAAAAGCAAGCCTTTGAAAATGGATATCTTTTGCCGGCGCATGTTGCTTAAAGCCTTCGGATAAAGCTTGCATAAAAAAATAAACACGCGGATTTAATACCCAGGAAACCAAACATGTTTTCGCAAATAATGACAGCTGCTTGAAAATCGAAGGATATTCTAAGCGCCGGAAGATCTTCCCGATTTGCCCTGCTAACCGGCTGTCACTAGTGGCGATAAAACCTCCGGAGCCGATGGAGAGGTTTTTGCCGCGGTTAAAACTATAAAAACTTGTGCGGGAAAAACCGCCCAACTGCTTACCGCCATACAAGCTGCCTAAGCTTTGCGCGCAATCTTCAATCAGGTAAACTTCCTCAGGCAAAGCTTTTGCCAACTGCGCAAGGCCTTCTGTGCCTATACCGAACATATGCACCGCTAAAACAGCCAGGGTCTTTTGGTTAACAGCCTCGCGCAATAAACCAAGGTCGGCGTTGAAATCTTTAAGCGATATATCACAAAGCACCGGCTTTAATCCGGCTTTAGCGATGGCAACCACTAAGCTGGGGGCCGTATATGCCGGAAGCACAACTTCATCCCTGGCGCTTAAATCCTGCATGCACTTTAGCAAAACGTAAAAACATGACAATCCTGAATCCAATAGGTATATATGCTTCTTGCCGGTAAACTCAGCAAGTAACCGCATAAACTCCTGCTCTGCGCGATGATCCAGGAGATTCCCCAGGCTCGCGGCAAGAAACCTGAACTTTACATCTGACCCTATCACCGGCGCTTTAGCTATCATGATTTCTTTGCCTCAATGACAATTATCGGCGCAAACTTCTTTAAAAAAGGCAATCCCAAAGTTTCCTTGCGCACAATAATCAGGCCTGTCTCCTTCAGTAACTGCTCTATCTCCTCAAGTTGATGGCAGCGCAAAGTCAGGCCCTTAAGCGTGCTGTCATAAGATGAGGCGAACTTATACTTAAACACAAAAAACGGGTTACGCGCGTTGCGGAATTCAAAGATCAGCGACCCGCATCTTTTGCAAACCCGGCTCATCTCCGTGAATAACCATTTAAGCTGGGAAAGCGTGGCGATATTATAAATAAAATTTACGCAGATCACTGTCTCAAAAACCCCGTCTTTAAAAGCAAGCTTATAGGCATCCTGCATCAAAATACGCATATTCTCCAGGCGCAGATTACGGGATTTGTCCGCAACGTAATTGCAAAAAGCGATATTCATATCTATGCCGTAAACCAAGCGCTGGGGGTTTTGGCCGGCAAGCTTGGAAAGAAGCATACCCGCGCCATGGCCGATTTCCAGTATCCTGCCAGATCTACCTGCACAGATCTCTGTGATCTTTTTCCTGGTCAGCCCCTGCCAATAACCGCTGGAGTACTCCCCTTTCTCATCGGAGTGGGCGAAAAAACTATAAAGCAACGGATATATTTTTCTTAATATATTCATACCTTGAGAATGCGCCTGGCCTGAAGCGCCGCTTCCTGCACAGTGACTTCCTTCAGGCATTTTTTTGAAAAACAGAACGCTTTATTACATGGGCTACAGCTGACAGGCTTATACAAAACACAGCTTAAGCTGTTAAGCTGGCACGGGTCAAAACGTATCAACGAACCTCCGCCGAATATCACTAAAATCGGCGCGCCGACCGCTGCGGCCAGATGCATGCTTCCGGTATCATTGCAAATGTATAACGCAGATCTTTTCATCAGCGCCGCAAGCTCGCCCAATGAAAGCGCGCCGCATAAATCAATGGCCTTTTGCCGGAATTTTGCTGCCAAAAAAACGGCTTGCGCAGCTTCTTTGGTTGTGCCTGTAATAACAAACCTTACTCCCTGGACAGAAGATAACGAGCCTAAAAGCTCCTGGTAGTTCTTGATCGGCCAGCGCCTGGACTGTTCACCGCCCGGATGCACTCCCACCAGTATTTCGCCTTCTTTAAGCCCTTTCTCTTTAAGTATAGCCGCCAGAGTAGCCGCTTCTTTAGCCGTTACGCTGAACTCTAACCTTTTATCCACTGCCTTTATGCCCAGCGCCTCGATTAACGCCAGGTCATAATCTCTTTCATACATATCGCCGTATTCTGATTCATTAATACTGATATCCAGAAACCCCGCCCTGCCCTGGGTATTCCTGCCCGCGGTAACTTTGGCATTGATCAAACCTAATAATAAGCGCGCTTTCAACGCGCTTAAAGAGGAGGCGATCGTACGCATATTTACCGCCAGGTCAAAACACTCCCTTCTTAAACCCCAAAGCAGTAATATTCCCCGCAGGGCTATCCATAAAAGCGATTGCGGATAGAATACAAAAACTTTATCAATGAATCCTAGCCTCCTGGCGATTTCAACCGCTTTGGAAGAAACCAATAAACTTATTTTTGCTTCCGGATAGGCGTTATGTAAAGACCTGATCGAAGCGGAAGATAAAAGCAGGTCGCCCATCCCGCCAAGATTAACCACCAGGATTTTACGCAAAGGGCTTGTTAAGATCATATTATTTTACCTTCAACTGTTTTTCCACCGCCTCCAGCATATCCTCTACGCGGATCAGGCGCATACACTCATGCTTACGGCACGTTGGTTTATTGCATGGCGAGCAACTTAGCGGTTTACGCAAAACTATGTTCTTCTCTCCCAAAGGCGCCCAGATCTCCGGCTCTGTCGGCCCCATAGTGGAAACAGTCGGCACTCCCAGAGCTGAGGCAATATGCAGCGGCCCGGAGTTATCGCCGATAAAAAGTGAACTTCTTAAAATAAGCGCGACCAGTTTGTCTAAAGCAAGATTTTCTATCTCCAGGATCCGGCCCGAAGCCAGCGGATCAAGCCTGACCAAAGACAATATCCTGGCGCTGGCGGCGGCATTTGCCTTGGCGGCGGCTAAAACCACTTTTACGTCATAAGCTTTCAGGAGTTTCAGGATAAGGCTGGCATAGTTATCCACCCCCCATAACTGGCTGGGATAATAACCGCCGGCAGCTACAATGATCAGTTTATCCTGCCCTCTGATACCGCGCTCAAACAACAGCTTCTCCACTTCACTGGCAACCTGATTAGTCACATTAAGCTGCAGGCCGGTATCATCGGCCTCCACGCCGATCTTTCTGACCAAATCCAGGACGCGTGCGCGAGTGGTGATCTTGCCATCAACAGGAAGCGTTCGGATATTAAAAAACACCCCTCTGCCGGATATTTCATAACCTAGCCTATAGGAGGCGCCGGTAAGATATACCAGAAAAGCGGGCCGTAACGGATAATCCGAGGACAGGTCCACAACCAGGTCAAAACGCATTGCCTTGATCTTGCTTAAGAAATTTAACTGCTGCCAGAAACCTGCCGGCAAAATTAGCACATTTGCCCGCGAAAGCTGCCCCTTAAGAAAATCCGCCGTATAGGCGTTCACCAAAACAGAAATATTTGCCTGCGGAAAACTTTTCTCCACGGCTTTGATCGCGGGCAACGAATGCACCAGGTCGCCTAACCTGTCTAAACGCACTAACAGGATATTGTTTACTTTCCCGCGCTCTAAACAAACCTGCGCAGGGAAAAATAAATTAAGCAAGAATTTGCGCAAAACAAGATAAACGGAAAGCAGCATTTTTCTCATTTTTTATCCTTTGCCAGAAGTTCATCGTATATCTTTTGTATCTCTAAGGCATGCTGGCGGATACTGAACTTCTCCTGCGCAATACTTCTGCCGGCTAAACCCATTTGCCTGGCTACTTGCGGATTATTCAACAAATAAGCAATCCGGTCAGCAAGCCCGGCGGCATCCCCGGGTGTAAATAATAACCCTGTCACTTTATCAATAACGATCTCCGGAGTAGCGCCGGAATTTGTCCCCACTACGGGCTTAGCCAAAGCCATCGCCTCAATAGTAACCCTGCCAAAACCTTCAGCGTCCGAAGCAAGCACAAAAATATCCATAGCCGCATAGACCTGCGCCATATCCGAACGAAAACCCGTAAAGATCACTTTATCTTTTAAGCCAAGTTCCTGCGCCATCTGCCGTAATAATTCTTCTCTGCCGGATTCCTCTTTAAAGACACCTGTGCCGACAATTAATAATTTCAGATTTGCTTGATCCGCTAGGTGCCCGCTGATAATCTTCCCTACAGCCTTTAGCAATGTTTCATGCCCTTTAGTGATGTCAAAACGCGAAGCTATCCCGATCACCGTTTCACCGGCCTTGATACCCAGTTGCTCCTTAATAAGCGCTTCATCCTGGCGCGGGCTGAATATCTTGAGGTCTACGCCATTAAAAACCACTCTTAAGTTATCCGGCAGCTTGCCGGCACGTAAAAAACGCCGGCTGATAGCATGAGAATTACAAATGATCCTCTGGGCAAAAAAATAAAACACCCTGTCAAGATCAACCCACTCCCTGGTAAGCAGGCAACGTTCATGCCAGATAACAAAAATACCGAGTAAGCGCGCGGCAATAGCCCCATATAAATGCGTACGTACGCTATTAGTATGTATGATATCTATCTGGTTCCTGCGGGCAAAAGCAATAACCTTAAACAAGCTGCTTAAAAAACCCAGGCAATGGAAAAAACGCGGCAAGGAAATAACAGAAACTTCAATATTGCCCTGGCGCAGTAGCCTGGCAAGATCGCCTTCCTGGCCGAGAATAAAAAAAGGGATAAACTTTTTCCGCTCAATATTCAGGGCTAATTGCAACAAGCTGTTTTCCGCGCCGCCCATCTGCGCGGATTCATGCATATACAAAATCCTATCTTCGGGCATTCAGTGATCCTCCGGAAACTGCTGACAGCACAAGCCCATTTAGTTGATCAAAATAATTTTTCCATAAATAAGCGGATAGATCGGGCAAGCTGGCTGCCGGTTCGTCTATCGCTTTTAGTATTGCGGCGGCTAAAGAGTTAGCTTCCGGCTCAGTTGGAAAAACCATCCCCTCCCAGGCGGATATCTCCTTGTTGCCTACCTCGTTGCTCCAGACTGATTTGGCGCCGGCAGCCAAAGCCTCAAAACGCGTGATCCCGAATGAAGTCCAGCCGACGAAGACGAAGACGTCTGCTGCCTGGTAAAGGCTGCGCAGGCGAGTTTCTTCAATCGCGCCTAAAAACACCGCTTTCCCTGCGATACCTGACTGCGCGCTTAAACTACGCAGTTTGGCTTCCTCTTTTCCTGAGCCAGCAATAAGCAGGACAAGGTCATTTCTCTGCCGGGATAATTTGGCGAACGCTTCAATCAATAGCCCCAGCCTTTTGCGATGGTCAAGGCGGCAAACACTTAAGACAATTTTCTTACCTTCCAGCCCCAGCTCTTTACGCCAATCATAACCAGGCTGGCATTTAAGCCACTGCGCGGACAAGCAGCCTGTGCAGACAACAGCGTCCCGATAATAGACCTGCCTGATCTCCCAACGCAGATGCTCATTAAGCGTAACGATAAAACGCGCCCCCCTTACGGCGAAAAAATCCAGAACCGCCATAAGGTTATTCTTTATAAAAACGGGTAAGCTGAAGCGCGCCTTTTCAGGGAGGAATTCCTTGTGCCCGGCGACTGAATCACGGATCAACTTAAAAACCCTCCTGTGCAGTAACGCATATTTCTTAAGATCATCGTCAAACCAGAAGATCGTGCCGAAAATATGCGTAGCATATTTAATACCCAAGAATAATGAAGCCAGATAGATAAAAAGGCAGTCTTCGTTATTATGTCCGATGACCAGGTCCGGTTTTATATCCTTAAGCTCTTTTCTTAAGCGCTTAAGCTTACCCCAGAATGACCTTGCGCTGATCGCTTTTACGGATACCTGCTCATTGCCCATCAAGACAGAAGGGTCAAATTCAAATGTTAAAACCTGCAAGGAAACTTTTTTGCTTAAAAAGTATCCCGCCTCTTCCAAGACCACCCTTTCCGCTCCGCCGCAGGTATTAAGTTTTGCCGCAAAAAGCGTTATTTTCAGTTCTTCTTTATTCATCTTTCAAGTATACTGCTTTAAGAACAGATTTAGTGATGCCAGCAAGATGCTGCCGCTCCGACGTATCAAGGCCCAACAACCAGACCATTGCCAGATAAGCCGCTGAAACGCATAGGATCCCCAGGATATTCGTCGGGCTGATAAAACCTAAATTTAGTTTACGCAAAAAGTAAAAAAGGGCAAAACAGCAGCAAACCGGAAGCAGGCTGCGGCGCAGTATATTCGCGTACCAGTCCCATAAATTTTGCTGCAACAGGCGGCAGGAAGCAAGCTGCAAAAAGAACATATCCGCAAAAACTCGCGCCAGCCAAACGTACGCGGCGCCTAAAGTGCCGAACTTAGCGATGAGAAAATACGAACAGGGAATATAAAAAATAACTTCTGCCAGGCTTAAAGCAGCTGGTATAGCGGGCCTGCCTATACCCTGCAATACCGCTAAAGACGGATAAGCCGCGGTACTAAAAAGCCCGCTGACCGCGATCACCGTGAGGATACCGGCGGATTTCTCGGCAAAATCCCTGCCTACCCAGAAAGTAAGAAAACTATCCCCGAAGACCATAAAAAAAACCATAAAGAAAGCATAAATATGAATGATATACAAACTGCTGCGGTAATGCAGTTCCTGGTTCAGGCGTTTGTTGCCCTCCGCCCAGGAGTAGCTGAACACCGGAAAAAGCACTGAAGAAAATGAATAAGGAATGACTGCCGCGCGCGCGATCAAGGAAGCCGGTATAGAATAATAAGCAAGACTGGCTACGGAACGCAGAGAACTTAAAAAGATCTTCTCTACATTATTCAAAATCGGGCTTAAAACCTGTGAAGCCGTGATGAATCCGCCGAACTTAAGCAGTTCATACAAAGAACTTTTGTCCCAGTAAGGCTTGCGTAAAAAAGGCAGGTACCGGCAGGCAAAACTCCAGTAAATAAAAATACCCGCTGCTTTAACACAGGTATTCACCAAGATCAAAGCAGGCAAAGAGAAACCGCTCAAAAGGACGATCACGCTTAAACCGATTTGAAGCGCGTATAAGCTGACATCAATGCGGTTAAGTATATCAAACCTGTTCAAAGAGCGCATGATGCCGCTAACTACCGCTGAAATGATCGTGACCAAGAATTCCAAAGCCCCCAGCTTAAGCGCAAGCACCGCTGTAGCGCTAAAAGCCGGCGAGATCTTGAAAAAACGCACGATGGCAAATTCGGCAAAGAAGAAAACCGCAAAGACAGCGCAAAGGCCTAAAACAGCGTATATCGTGATACAAGACCAAAAAGCTCCGCGGATCTTCAATTCCTGTTTCTTAGCCAGGTATTCGGCGATGTATTTTACGGAGGCCGGCCCAAGGCCTAACTGCAGAAAACCCAGGTACCCCATCGCCGCGCCGACGAGCATATAGATGCCATAAAGATTTACATCCAGCTTATGTAAAATAAAAGGCGTGGCGAAAAAAGAAATCAGCAGTATGCAGCCCTGGCCGGTAAAATTCCAGAGTACGCTTTTAGTGACGGAGCGCTGTAAGAGTTTATCGTTGTTCAATGTATCGCCCATTATTGACCACTTGCCTCTTGCGGCAACATACCTGGCAGACTGACAACGATTGCCGCGATAAACCAGAATGGTTCCATGATCCTGATAATGATAAAAGTATTCGTACTTATCGAATGAAAGAGCAGGCCCACAAACCCGGCGATGAAACCTGCCGTTATGCCCAGGGCAAAATTATCCCTTGCCTTTAACAGGTAATGAAAACTCAGGCGCGCGGCGTTAAAAAGCCTGATTAAGATCCAGATAAAAACCATTAACCCCAAAAAACCTACTTCGTTTAAGGTGGAAAAAAATTGTCCGTCAATAAAACCTTTGGCCACGCCATGGCCGATAAGCGGGCTTTTGGGGAATTTCTCGAAAATAACGTTCTTCCAGCTGTCCAGCCTTAACTTAGGCGATTCTTCCAGGTCCATATACCTGCCCCCTACGCCTTCTTTGGGCACAACGGTCTGCGACACCCTTTCTTTGACCATCTGCGGCATGAACATGACCACAATAACGATGATCGCGCCTACCAGAAAACCGAAAAGCAGTTTTCGCGATAAGAATACCAGGGCTACGGCTACAGGGAGAAAAGCCAGGTATGAACCGCGGGAAAGCGTATAGAGAAATGAGCGCAGCATGAACAAGGCCAGGATGATCAAGAATACCCTGACCAGGAAATTCCGTGAATAAAGCAACAACCCTGCGGTCATAGCCAGCATAAACAATAGATACCCGCCCATGGTGTTGGCCTCTCCGCCTCCTCTTGACTCAACCGGAGGAGCGACCCTGAAAAATGTCACCCCGGCATTAATCTGGTCCTGGATATAAAGATTGGTATGCACGGATACGATCAACGCGGTAAGCAGGAAAACGAGCACAAAAAGTTTTACCTGCCGCATATTTTTCAGGTTATCCTTGACCATCAAGAAAAGCAGGAAGTATTCGGCATATTTTAGAATACTCAACAGGCTTAATTTCAGGTCGATCCTGCCGATTGTGGCGGCGATAACGGAAGAAACAAGGCAGATTGTAATATAAGAAAAAAATAGCGGGGTGAGCTTGTTGCTGAACGCTTTCGAAAGGTCCTTGCTGAAGGCGCTTCTGATCAACCAGGCAAAAATGACCAAAAGGAGGAATATATCATCGACTCTTACGGCTATTTCCCTTGCGCTTGTCTTGCCCAGGATGATGTCGGGCGAAAAAAGCATGGAAATGATGATAATGATAAAACCTATGTCCGGTTTGATCAGCGTAGGGATAAAAACCAAAGCTAACGCTATAAGCCCGATAGCCTGCGGGTTAAAATCATAGCGGGCGACAAAAAGGCCCATACATATTGCAGTGAATAATATCCCCAGGGCAGCTAAAATTTGGCTTTTGTTCACGTCTATGGTTTAGAAATAAAACAATTTAGCTTGATTGGAAAGAATCCTGGATAGTCGGGAAATCCTGGACAGACAGATCAATGATCGTGTTTTCCTTGGAAGGTTTGCCTGAAGCATCCTGGGTAATCATTACTATCGGCCTTAAAGGAGAACCCGGATGCACACTGACCACCTTGGCGATCTCTTTAGTGTTAAGTAAAACCAGGCTGCCTACAGGATAGACCGACATCCTGTTAATAAAAGCTTTCATCACATCCATATCAAAATACTCCCGCAAAGAACCCAGAAGCAGCTTGATCGCCTTGTGCGCGCCCATCTCGTCAATATAGTTGCGCTTATGCGTCAGGGCTTCATAAGTATCCACCACGCCGATGATCTTGGCGTACGGGCTGATCGTGTTTTTCTGTAAGCCGCGGGGGTAACCTTTGCCGTTATCCCGTTCATGGTGCATCTGGATAGCTTCTTTCACCGCGTCATCCAGAGGAGCCACCCTCTCGGCGAATTTAAGGCTTTTGGCAATGTGCGCCTCTACCCAGCATTTCTCTTCTTCGGTAAGTTTCCTGGGTTTAGTCACGATATCCCTGAGCTCATCTAAGCCCGTATCGGAAAAGATCACCGCCTTGCCCAGGTCATCCATGCGCGACTTATTGAATTTCATGCTCAAGCCGATAGCAAAAGAAAGTATCAGCACATTGACAATATGATAGGGCAGGTAATAATCCTCCTGCTTTGCCTTATAAACATTATCCAGCAGGTTATCACCGAGAAGCAGCTGGTTAAAAATATTATCAAGCGCTTCGTTGATCCGTGGAGCGAATTCGCTTAAATCCTCGGTTGTTTTGGATTTATCCAGCAAGGCATTGATCGTGGCAACCGCGTCATTGTATATCTTGCTGGCTGAATCTTCATTATCCACCCCGTGCTGGCGCACAGCGGCGATCAGTTTTTGAGAAACCAGAGAATAATCGTCCGGCTGGTCGCTTTTATGTTCATTATGCAGCATGGCTTTGGGAAAGTTAACCGGAGCATCTTTAGGCGGCGGCGTAGGCGGAAGATCTGCTTTAACAACATGGTCTTCGGGTATTTTTTTCTCCTGCTTGGCGGGATCGTTGTTTTTATCCGGCTCACCGCTGCCGCGCAGAAGGTCAAACATTCTTGGCATAAAACCCCCTAACCTAAATCCAGAGCTATCTTGTCCACAAGCTCTTTGTTTATCTCTTTAAGCTCCTGGCCGAAACCGACCAGAAGGGCGTTGTCACAGATATTATTGATCTTACGCGGTATGCCGCCGGAATAGCCATAGATGGATTGCACTGCTTCCGGCGTGAATATCGGCGTAGTAGCGCCGGCGATCTCCATTCTGTATTTTACGTACCCTGCTGTCTCCGGCTCGTTCAAGGCAGAAAGATGGTACTTAACACCCAGCCTCTGCTCAAGCTGCGGGATAGCCGCTACTTTCTTTAACAGCTCCGGCTGGCCGATCAAAACCAGGGTGATCAGGAATTTGTCGTTAAGCTGAAAATTCAGAAAAAGGCGCAACTCTTCAAATGTATCCGTGTTTTTAATGATCTGCGCTTCATCAATGATAATGATCGTGCGTTTGCCCCTACGGTAATTTTCATAGATCACATCCTGCATCATATGTAACAGTTGCGGTTTTGAGCCTTTGACATGCTCATTCTTCAACTGATAGATGATCTCCTCCATGAACTCAACCGGCGTAAGCTGCGGGTGGATGATCAGCGCGACTTCATAATTTTTGTTCTTGATCAGCTCATCAATGATAATGCGGCTAAGGATGGTCTTGCCCGAACCATATTCGCCGCTAAGCATCGCCGCGCCCTTCTCCTCTTTAATCGCGTAAAGCATCCGGGTCAGCGCTTCTTCGTGTTTCTTGGAATAATAAACAAAATGCGGGTTCGGCGTATTCTCAAACGGCTTTTCGTTCAAACCCCAATATTTTTCATACATCGATAATTCCTTTTAGGCCTTTGGCTCAACCCCGCGGGCGTTCTTGCTCTCTTCCACGTTATAATACCTCTTATGATAATAATAGCTGTCCATACTGATCTCCGGAGTGACATTGTTTAAGATCACCCCGCTTAAAGAACCCTGCCCGCGGATATTTTCGATCTGGATCTTTGCCCGGCGCAAAGCAAGGCGAGAGGCAAAACCAACGCGGTAAACCAAAAGCACCCCTTCCATCTTGGGTAAAAGCATGGAAGGCTCGCTCACTGCCAGTATCGGAGAGGTATCTACCAGGACAACGTCATAATTAGTCCGGAAATACTCCAATACCTCATCAAGCCTGGCGTTGTTGAAAAGGCTGATCGCGTTGGAAAATGTGGAACCGGCAGTAACGATATTCAAGTTGTTCAACCAGGGTTTATCGAACACCCTTTCAATGTTCACTGAACCCAGCATAACATCCGTAGCTGTCTTTACTGCCTCCTGGGGGGAGATCTTCCCTGAAAGTATATCGGAGAAACCGTTCTTTTTATCTACCAGCCCGAAATTAGTATGGATATGCGCCCTTCGAACGTCAGCATCCAGGATCAATACGCGGTGGCCCATCTGCGCCAGGGTGACGCTCAAGGCGGATGTGATCGTGGACTTGCCCTCCTCGGGCTTACAACTGGTGATCATGATTACCTTGTTCTTTATCTTGCCGCCATCCTGGCCGAAAAGCACCTGCAAGTTTACCCCCAAAAGGCGCAAAGATTCAAGGAATAGCGAGGTATTTTCCGATTTTTCCAGCTCAAGGATATTCCTGGGCTGTTCATCTGTATCGCGGTCTTTTTTGCGAAAAATATTCTTGCGCCTAAACTTGTGCCGGCGGGTTTCATCTTTATGCTGAAAATTGCAGTAAGGGATGATCCCTAAAACATTTACTTTGATAAAACTTTCTATATCATCCACGCGGCCAATAGAAGTATCCAAATGCTCCATGATCAAAGCCAGGGCCACGCCGAAAATAATACCCAGCACTATGCCAATACCATAGTTCTTGGATTTATCCGGATAAAAAGGATTTTTAGGCACCAGCGCCGGATTGACCAGGATAAGGTCATTGATCTTCTCCGCCTCCTTGATGCGTGCTTCCTGTAACTGCTGTTTTAAGGAAGAATAAAGCCCCTCATTGACCGCCAAATCCCTTTTAATGATCCCGTATTCAAACTCTACCTTGGGCAGGCTTCTTAACTTCTGCCTTAACCCGGCGATCTCCGCTTTTAACGCTGCGACGTTAGGATAATTATCCGTATATTTCTCGGAAAGCACGGAAAGCTTCTTTTCGGAATCCTGAATGCGCAGCATAATATCCGCGCCCACGCCCACAACACCCTGCGTGGTCAGGTAACGCGCCCTCTCTTCCTGGACCTTAAGCTTTGAGGAAACGTCTTTCAGGGCGTGCTCTATAAAAACACGCACTTTACGCGCCTGTTCGCTCTTACGGTCGGCATTGACCTTGATAAAAACATCCGCGATAGTATTGGCGATATCCGCGGCTTTCTGGGGGTCCTGAAAATTAGCGTAAAGCCGGATCATATACGTCTGCTGGATTTCCGCCGCGGAAACCTTGCTTTGTATATCGCTGATTATCTCGTCCTTTTCTTTAGTGCTCAAGCCAGGCTTGATCAGGCCTAATTCCATTGCCGCCTTTTCAATGATCGGGCTGGAAACCAGCTGTTTGGAGTAAGCGGAACGCTCGTATTCCAAGTCCCGGCCGCTGAAACCATACATATCGCGGCCGGGGAAGATAATCTGTGATGGCTGTGCGCTGGAATCTATCCTCAAAAGCACCTGGGCCTGGTAAATAGAGGTCTGCATATTGGTATAAATGAAGACAGACAGAAATACCGCTACCAGAGAGAAAGCGATCTCCGCTTTTCTTTTCAGGAAGATGCTCCAGAAATCCCGCAGATTAATTTCGTATGCCTGGTCCATATGGATTCAATTCCTAATACCGGTGCCCCGTAGATGACCTGAAGCGCGTCCTTACATCTAAAGCGTTCTGCGCGTTAGTAATGATCGGGCCAAGGTCAGTAGACATGAATTTATTCAAGTTAGCCACAAAGGTCCTCGGCACATACACTACATCATTAGGTTTAAGATTAATATCCTTGCCATCGATGATACCGCGGGTGATCACCTTAGCCATGTTGATGCGCTCAACCGACGGTTTACCGGAAAACCCTCCGCGCACGATCAACACGCTGCTGATATGCGCGTTCTGCGTGAAATCACCTGCCAAGGCCACTGCCTCAATAAGGTTGATCGCGCCCTGATAGGAATAAATGCCCGGATACAAAACTTCTCCAAGCACAATGATCTTATGGCCGGAGAATTTCTTGATCATGATGGATACTTGGGGGAACTTGATATACTTGGCAAACTCTGCTGTGAACCTATCCTCAAGATTGTCCAGGGTTAAACCTATTGCTTTCATCCTGCCGACAAGAGGATAAGATATCATTCCATCCGGGCCGACGATAACTTCCTTGGTAAGGTCCGGGTTCTGCCAGACAAATACTTCAATCACATCGCCTGGAGACAGATAATAAGCCATCGGGATAGCCGCATTAGTCTGGGTCACGGCATCTTCCCCGGCAACTGTGCTGGCCAGCGTGCTTGGCCTAATCCTTTGCCATTCAGTGCCTTCGGCAAAAGAATCATTGAGTAAAATGCCTGTTAAGAAAACCAGGCTGAAAAGTAAAAATAATTTACGCATAAGTTTAGTTTATTATAATAATAATCCAAAAAAAATGCAATAATTTATTTGGTTTTATCCGAAGGCAAGTGGCCGGGAAATCCTGGGAGCAAAAACTTGCCTAACCCCTTAACCAGCCTTAAGATGCGGCTTTGCCCTTTCATAAAATCATCCGGAGGCCAGAATACCCTTTTAAATACCAGAATATACTCTTTTATTGAGCGCGCTTCAATAAGATCAAAGAAAATATAACTTAAGAACCTGTCCATCAGCTTTCTGGCTATAGTATCCTTGAATACGAAATTTTTGTTGGCGATAAGACCGATAAAAAACCTTTTAAGAGGCGCTGGCCTTATCCTGGAGAAGAAACCATCAGGCAGTTGCGTAGAAAAGAGCCCTTTGGATAAGATCAAGCCTGTGTATAATGACACAGATAGCCTCCAGGCCATGGCGCTATTGGCAACCTTATCCCAATCCAAAGAACGGCCGCGCTGTATGATAAGCTGATTAATGTCACAGATGCATCTCAAGCTCCTGCAGGCATCGCTGCTTACCAGGTGCGCGCAAAGATAAAGTAAAAGTGCTTCGTCATTAAATTCATAGTAGCGGCTGTTTCCATCTGTGCAAGTTATCTTATTCTCCCATAAACCCCGGATACGTTGGATAGTGCGCATCGTCATGGTAATATCCCAGTGCAGGTCTATAGATGTAGCGCCGGGCTTAGAAAAAATAAACTGCCAGCTCCATTGCTTGATCTCAATATCCGGCACGCAGAGATAACCAAGCGCTTCCAAAACAGCAGACGCTTTTAATTTATCTTCTTCTTGGATTAACAGGTCAATATCCGCGCTTATCCCGCGCGCTAATTCATCATTATATATGCGCCGGGATAAATACGCGCCCTTTAAGCAGACCACAGGCAGCGATTTTTCATTAAAAGCTTTTAAGACCTCCGATAGTTCATTCTGCTGGCTGACCACCCTGGGCAGGATATAAACTTGCGCCTCCAAAAGCCTTTTAAAAACAAACTCCGGGATATCGACCAGTTGTTTAAGCTCATCCAGGGCTCCGGAAACAAGAATAACCAACTTGTTCTTCGCAGCCAAAGAACAAAAATATTCCCAATCCAGGCCTTCCTTTACAATCTGGGCGGCTTTTTCCTGGAGGGCCCTATCCAGATGCCTGCGGCAGCACAACAAAAATAACTGCCGCCCATTATAGCTTGTAACGTTGCCTTTTTTAAGCCTGTTATGGACCCTGGACAAAAAAGCTTTTCGTTCGATAAAAATGTTGAGGCATCTTGAAATGAAAACAAGCGCAGGCGTGGATAAACAGGAGACCCTCGCAAAAACATTATTCACTATCCTCCAAAGAGGCGTACCCAGGCGTATAGAGATGCCTGGCCTGAAAATCCGAGTGACTATTCCAACGATATCCTCGATCGCCACGGGGCCATCCGCAGAATGATGGAAATCGCCTTTAGTAAAATATTCTTTCCCCCCTCCTGGCGCGCGGCGAATCCTCACCAGGCGGTGTACAAGAAACCACTCTGAAGAATCAGATTTACGATTAACTGCGATGATATCCCCTAAGCGCGGGGTATTTTCGGCAAGCGGGGCTATCTTGAGGCCATCCCTGCTTTTGATAAAAGGGTACATGCTCATGCCTTGTGCCGTCACCCGGATAGGCGTGCCTTCTTTCAATAAAAGCAGGTACGCTTCTTTTCTTAAAAAGCCGCTTTTATCCGCCTCAAGCCCGGCGGGAATGCGGACGGTAGTCATTTCTTCAATTGGTCTATCCATCTTAAATATCTTGAGTTTGGCTGGCGAATAACGCCCGGTAAGCCGGATCACTGTTTAAGAGTTCTTCGTGGCTTGAGCAGACGGCACCTGAGGCGCTGGAAAGAAAACAAACCGCATCCATCTTCTTAACAGTAGATAAACGGTGCGAAACGACGATCACGGTAGAATCCTTAAGCTCTCTTTTTAAGTTATCGATCAATTTATCCTCTGTCTGTGAATCCAGAGAAGACATCGCCTCATCCAGCAATAAAATCAGCGGTTGTTTGATCAGGGCCCTGCCAATAGCGATACGCTGTTTCTGGCCTTCGGAAATATTACAGGCGTTTTCACCTACAAGCGTATCGTAACCTTGCTCAAGGCCCATGATGAAACCATGCGCCTGGCTGAGTTTGGCGGCCTGGATAGCCTGATCAAGCGATGCGCTGAATGCGCCGTAACGCAAATTGTTAGCCACCGTATCATTCCAGAGCGAAGATTCCTCAAAAACAATCCCGATCAACGGCCTTAAAGAATCCAGTTTTATCTTCCTGATATCCTGGCCATCAATAAGAATACCGCCTGAAGCAGGATCATAAAACCTCATCATCAAAGATAAAAGAGTAGTTTTGCCGCATCCGGAAGGCCCGACTAAAGCTATTTTAGCTTTGGCAGGTATAGTAAAATTTATTTTATTGAAGACAGCCGGGCCGTTCCCATAACGGAAGAGGACATCTTTGAATTCTATCGCGCCCCTTAAAGAATCCTTCGCTACTGTTGAAGCATCCGGCTGATCGCAAACCTCCGCTTTGATGCTGAATATGCCAAGCAGCCGCTTTTGAGAGACACTGTTTACTTTGATACTTTGATAAAGGTTACTTATTGAGCCGGCTATGCCGACAAGCTGGAAAGTATAGATCGCTACCGCTGTCAGGCTGCCTAAACTCATACCGGCCTGGATCACCTGGTATCCGCCATATAAAACGATCAGGCCGCTGAAAAGGTTATTCATAAGAAAATTGGAAAATGAACTTATCGCCAGAAGCCTCTGGTTCTTAAGGTCTAACTCCGTAGCCTTGGCAAAGTTTTCCTGCAGCCTTTGCGCCTCCAGCTTCTCTTTGCCGAACGCCTTGATCAAATTGATGTGGCTGAACACTTCATGCAGGCTGACAAAGATACTTTCGGATTTCTCCACTGAACGCTGGAAATTCGCCTTAAGCCACCTGCCGAAAAACCGTAAGTGCAGATACGCTAACGGCGCCAGTAATATCAAAAACAGGCCGATCTTTAAGTCGAGGTAGAAAATTATCGCCGTGATCAGAAACAGCCTCAAAAGAAGCTCCACTGCCTGCGGCAGGACCTCGCAGATAAGTTCCGCCACCGAGCGGACATCCCCGGTGATTTTATAGATATGCTCGCCTGCTGAACTGCGCTTAAAGAAACCGACAGGCAGGCTTTGGATATGCCGGAAGATATCCATCGTCATATCAAAATTGACCAGGCTTTTAATTTTTTGCAGGAGATAATTGCCGAAAGTGTTCAGCAAGCTGTTAAAAACAAGTATTCCTGCAGAAAGCAAAACAAGGACAAAGAATAACCCGAGATCCTTATGCGCGTAGGCTTTGTCAACGATGAGTTTGGTAAGAAAAGGGTTAAGCAAACTAAGCGGCAGGCTGATAAACGTAAACGCGATCTGGAGCAGGAATAATTTGCGGTATTTAACAGGGTATTTAATCAGCTTTAAAAGATCCATTATTATTAAGGTAATTTATCCGCCCAGGCTGGCTTCCGGGCAAGGTATTTAAAAACGCTGATCGCTGCCTTTGCCCCTTCTCCGGCAGCAATAATGATCTGTTTTTCCGGCACATCCGTGACATCGCCTGCGGCGAATATCCCGGAGAGATTGGTTTGGTTATAGGCATCTACCTTGATCTCACCCTGTTCATTCTTATCAAGGTTATCCATCAGGTCGGAGTTAGGCACAAGCCCAATCTCTACGAATACCCCGGAAACAGGTATCTCCGCTTCTTTTCCCAGCTGCCTGATGGTAAGTGCCTGGACAAAATTCTCTCCCTTAATATCAATTACGTTTGCGTTGTTCATCACTTTGACCTTTGCGGAATGCTCAACCTTCTGCCGCATCAAGGCGTCACCGCCCAGGCTAGCGGTATTGTTGACCAGATAAACAAAGTTAGCGATATGCTCAAGTTGTATTGCGGCGTCTAGCGCAGAGTTGCCTCCTCCGATAACCGCGACATCTTTTTTAAAGAACAACGGCCCGTCGCAGGTAGCGCAATAAGTCAAGCCGCGATTCCTAAAATATTCCTCTTTAGCCAACCCAAGGTTACGCGACCTTTTACCGGTAGCGATGATCACGCTGCGCCCCTGATATTGCGCTTTATCTGTTTGGACGCTAAAGGCATCTTCCAAAGCAAAAATGCGCTCGGCCGATTCATTTTCTTTGAGCGCTATATTATACTGGCGCATATGTTCCTGGAATTTCTCCACCAATTCCGGGCCGCTGATCAGCTGATAGCCGGTGTAATTGCCGATCTGGCCGCTCCAGGCAGCCTGGCCACCGATATCCCGGCTGAGGAGAAGAAAATCCAGGTTCTGGCGGGCAGCGTAAACTCCCGCAGTGATCCCCGCGGGGCCAGCGCCGATAATGATCAAATCATGCATATTAGATCCCTAAGGCGAGTTTTATTTTTTCTTTATCAAAACCGATGATGATCTGCCCTTCGATATCCAAAACCGGCACGCCCATCTGGCCGGTTTTACGCATCAGTTCTTCGGCGGCATTCTCATTGCCGGAAAGATCGATATTCTCAAAAACTATATTGTTCTCCTGCAAGAATTGCTTGGTGCGGATACACCAGGGACAGGTGGGCGTACTATAGACCTTAACGTTTTTTGCCATATTTAACCTCCCTTTCTTAAGTGGTAAGGAGCCAGGTCAATGATCTCGGATACTTCCACGGTGATCAGGTATTTGGGCCGCGGCAGCTGCGCCTCCGGATGGCTGATATGGCCTTTCTCCTCGCGCAGGTTCTTAATCAGCCTTTGCGTAAGCCGGGAAGTGATCCTGCTATCCCAGGCCTCCAGGATATCCTTACTTAGCTTTTCCTGCGCAGTGATCACTGCTTTCCCTTTGAGGCAATAACCGATGAACTTATGCTCGTCAAAAGCGCTCAGGCTGATACGAGCCTGGCGCAAAATATTCTCGTAAGTATTGCCGTTATAGACATCCAGAAGGTACACTTTGCCTGAAGGCTCGATCTTGACGATCCCTTTACATGAACTGTGCGGGAAACCTTGTTTATCTACTGTGGAAACAAGCACGCACCCCTGCGCGTGAAAAAAATCCACTATCTCTGCGGATAATCTTTTCATTTTAGCCCCATTCCGAATTGCCTGCCGAAATCAAAACACTCCTGCATTTGTTTCGCATCAGGAAGGTATTTAAAAGAGATACCCGGAATGATCCTGCTCTCCGGGCAATCCTTTAAAAGCCCTTCCATCTCCTTAACCGCCCCGCCGGCCCAACCGTAAGAACCAAAAAAAGCCATCTGCCTGCCCTTGGGCTTAAACCCCTTGACCATCTCTAAAAACGCCGCCAGGTTGGGAAGCATATCGTTATCGTGCGTAGATGAACCGAATAAAAAACCTTCTGCCATAAGCATCTGGGTAATTATCTCCGTGCGGTCGGTATTGGCCACGTCATAAAGTTTTACCTCAATGCCCAAAGAGCCCAGGCCTTCAGCGATCTTCCGGGCCATCTTTTCGGTCGCCCCCCACATAGTTTCGTAAACAATTATCGCTTTTTTCTGCGTAAGCCCACGGGCCCATCCCAGATAAGCATTGACGATCTTGCCTGGATCCTTGCGCCAGATGATCCCATGGCTGGGTGCGATCATCCTGATAGGGATATTCAATTTCTGCAATTCCTCTATCTTCTTCAGGATCACCGCCCCCAAGGGCCAAAGAATATTGGCATAATATTTTTCCGCCTCTTCCATCAGGGCGCACTGGTCAACTTCATCGTCAAATTTAAGGTTTGAGGCAAAATGCTGGCCAAAAGCATCATTAGGCATAAGCAAAGCATCCTCCGGACAATAGGTGAACATGCTGTCCGGCCAATGGATCATCGGCGCTTCTATAAAATTAAGCGTCCTTTTGCCGAGCTTAAGCGTATCATTTGTTTTTACAGTCTGGAAATCCCAATCCGCGTAGTAATGCCTGTAAAGCCCTTCCTTGCATTTAGCGGTTCCCAGGATCCTGGCTTTCGGGCAATACTGCATCAAAACAGGCAGTGCCCCGGAGTGGTCTGTTTCAACGTGGTTAGCGATAATATAATCTATCTTTGCCGGGTCAATGACCTGCTTAATGTTCTCAATCAACTCATCCGCGAACGGACCGTAAACCGTATCGACTAAAGTTATTTTCTCATCAATGATCAGATAAGCATTATAGCTTGAGCCGCGGCTGGTCGTATAAGTGTGGCCGTGAAAATTACGCACTCCCCAATCCACAACTCCCACAGAATATATATCCGGCAATATCTTTACCGCCGCCATCTTATCTCCTTTTGGCTGTCAGCTGCCTGCTGCCTGCTTTTGCCTTTGCTTTTGACTTTGCTCTTGCCTTTGCTATTGAATTTGCTTTTGACTTTCCCTACCTACTACATTCTACCTACCTGCCTACCGGCAGGCAGGCTACCTACTGCTCTTCTAATACCCCTGGAAATTCTCCCTGACTATCTGCGTATCATTCAAAAGAAGTTCTCCAGCCAATAACTTATGCATCGCCTCTACCATCTGCGGCGGGCCGCAGAGATAGAATTTTCTCTCCGCGTAATCCGGTATTTCTTTTTTTACTACTGCTGCATTAATATAGCCGGTAGTACATTCAAATCCCGGTTCAGGCTCGCAAAGCACATGCACCAGCCTAAGCTTAGGAGAAATTTCCTGCATCTTTCTAAAATCATCCCCAAAAACAATATCCTGCGCCGTGCGATTAGCATAGATCAGGCAAATATCAATATCCAGATTGCTGTCCACGGCGTATTTACAAATGCTTCTTATCGGGGTGATCCCGATGCCCCCGGAAAGAAAAGCTATTTTCTTCTCTTCTCCAAGAGTGAATTTGCCAAAAGGATATTCAACAAACAGCTGGCTGCCGGCTTTAAGGCTATCTAAGATCCTGGAAAAATCACTTTCCGTTATCTTCTTGGTGAATTCCAGATATTTGCCTTCAGTCGGCGAGCTGGATATGGACAAATAACGCTTTAACTGCGGGCGATTATCCAGGGTGACTGCCATAAACTGCCCGGCCTTAAATTCAGGCGCCGCCGCAAGCTTAAGGCGGAAGCTTTTCACGTTATAATTACGCTGGATTACCTCTTCTATCTGGGCGGTTATCTTTATCATTATATGGGTAAAAACCAGAACTTCCTGCGCGGGATAGTTGTTCTTTTAATAATATCCTGGAGACGATTGAACACCTCCTGATAATCAACGGAAGCAGTCACTTCCCTGACTAACTGTAAATACCTTATCCTCTCATCGTTACTGATGATCAATGCCCCCCGGGCCAGAAGGTTCAACTCTTTGATCAGTAAACCGTATTTTAACCCGAAAGAATTATAGCGGTAATCCGAAAGCACGATCTCATTCTTTATCTGGTTTAACGAACAAAACCTGGCCTGGGCAAAAGGAAGGTCTTTGCTAATGCCCAAAATAACGATATTATCTGAAAGCCCCGCGGCTTTCTTATTGAACTCTTTTACCTGCAGGTCGCAAACAGGAGTATCCAGGGAGGGGAAGAAATTTATCACCTTGATCTTCCCCTTAAAATCACCCAAGGACACTTCTTTAAGGTCTTGGGCGACAACTTTGAAATCAGGCGCGCGCATACCAACCCTGACAGGCCTGCCGCTCAAAGTAAGCGGGGATTGCTTAAAAGTCACCTTCCTTAACATAAGCTTTTTTAAGAAACCTTCTCAAACTGGTCTTTGCCTACGCCGCACTCAGGGCAGACCCAGCTATCCGGAAGGTCGGCGAAGCTTGTGCCCGGGCTAATGCCGTTATCCGGGTCTCCGCTTGCAGGGTCATAAATATAGCCGCAAACCAGGCATTTATATTTCTCCATCTTCATTCTCCTTGATTAAAAGTTTTTCTTAGAAACTATTCCGCTTTAAAAACAATGCCTTTATTGCCGCCGCAAGGCCTGCCTTCTTTTACCCCGGGTTTTGCTGAAGGCGCTTTATCTGCCGGGATCTTTACCTGTTCGCGCTGCATGGTCATCGGCATATTGCCGCCCATCCTGGCTTTTGCAGGCATCGGTCCCCTCATCCTACCAGGCATCTGAAAAGCCCCCAGGAATAAAATAAGGGAGGCTAACCACAATAAACTTACTGCAACCTGCCCGAATGTCTTTAAAGCATTGCCTTCCACTTTACGCACTGCCAAAAGCACGAAAAAACTCAATGTCAACAGTAACGAGATCGGGATAATCACGAACAACGATGCTAAATTCACCATACACATTTTAAAGCCTCCTTTTTTAGTGTTACGAAGT
>Ga0265297_10004281_pt1 | contig 23647 bp, 32 predicted proteins | sample Munlanlwell13791_FD_192502 | JGI IMG/M metagenome (GOLD analysis project Ga0265297, IMG submission 192502) | Leachate microbial communities from a municipal landfill in Southern Ontario, Canada - Leachate well 137-91 | ecosystem: Engineered > Solid waste > Landfill > Unclassified | place... | reverse complement strand
GGGGCCCCGGTGGGGCACTCGGTGGGGGCCTCGGGGCGGGACTCGGTGGGGGCCTCGGTGGGGGACTCGGTGGGGGACTCGGTGGGGGCATATATTGGCGGGTTGTTCCCGAATATAAAAACGTGGAAATACGCGGAAATACTCGGCCCCGATCCGTGGCGTCCACTGCTCACTCTCTGGTACGCTGGATATGTTCCGTCGTTTGACGGTACGACGTGGCGACTACACGCCGGGAAAGACGCAAAGATCGTGTTGGAATGGAAGCCGTGAAATAGGAGATTCCATGGACCAGAAAGACATCAACCGGAAAGGACCGATGAAGAAACAGCGACTATTCAGAGACTACTCGGACGGGTTGCAACTCCACGCGGGCGCGTTACGGGGGAAGCCCCTGTGGCACAGCGACGACGGTGGCGAAACGTGGTGGAGCGGACGTATATTTTCGCATGACGCAAATATCACGCGAGCCGAGCTGATCGAGATGGCTGAGGGCATCATTCGGGATACGTCCAACGCCGGGCATGAAGCTCGGCGACAACAGAAACAAGAAGGAGGTTCGCAGTGAAGAAAAACGTTTGCAGAATGGTGGTGCTTGTCGCCGTAGCTTCGATGCCGTTGTTGGGTGCTGCCGACGGTGGCACAAACACGTTGAGCTACATGACAACCAGGCAGAAGGTGGACTACGCCAAACAACTCCGCAATGCCGGATGCCTTGGCGCAGCATTTGATGCACTGTGCGAAGCTGTCGAAGACCTGTTGCCGAAAGAGCCTGCCGTCGACCCAGTGATCCACTTGGACGCACGGCCAGCCAACCCAGTAAAGGGGCAAGCGTATCGTTTCGGGAAAGACCCGAACACCCACACGTATCTTGGTGGGAATGCGTGGTCATCGACACTGTTGCATTGGAGCGAGAATTGAAAACGCCCAACGCCGGGGTTTCCGAATGACCGAGCGAATCACAGACCGGATCGAGATCGTGAACGCGGAGAGCCGCCGAACCTGCAAGGGTTCGTGTTCGACACCACGTTCTTCAAGGAGGTTGATGGAGGAGACTTCGACGGTGGCGGAATGGCGATCTTCCGCATCGTCAACCGCGAGGCCGAGAAGTTCATCCATATCTTCAATTCGCATAACGGGTACTACGCACATGGGTTTGATTTTACGATCGCCGGCAAGACCGTCCGCGAAGGATCGCTGTAAGGCCAACGCCCCGGTTCAGCCGGAGCCGGTAGGCGATAGGCTGAAACCGGTTGTTGGAAATCTGAATTGAAAGGACGGATATGAAGGTTGATCTAAACGAGAATGGTTGTCTTTGCATCTTGGCAGAAACGGCAGTCGAGTCATTTGCCCTGACGCATTGGTATGACGAATGGACTAAGGAACGATGCACGTTCCTTGTGCAATGCGTCGAACGAGCAGGCGATGAAAACGATGCGCTTGGCACAGCCCTTCGTCCTGTAAGTTCCAACAACAGAAAAACATAAAGGAGCCATATGAAAATACTCTGGCACAGCGCCAACCCGACCATCCCATCGGGCTACGGCGTCAGCACCAAGCTGCTAGTCCCGGCCCTGGCCAGACAGCACGAGGTGGTCATCTCCTGCCACGCCGGACTATTTGGGGCGGTGCAAGTCTGGAACGGGATCAGAATGCTCCCGCACTCCAATTACCCTGCCCAGTACGGCATGGACCTGATCGAGCACCACGCAGCGCACTTCCACCCGGACGTCTGCATCAGCTGGCTGGACGCCTTCGTGCTGCAACCTGCCAAGATCAAACCGCTGCCGTGGTGCGCGTGGGTGCCGGTGGACAGCTGGCCCCTGATGAAGCAAAACATCGAACCGCTAAAGGCCTGTCGCTGGATAGTCGCGCCGACCCAATGGGGCAAAACAGCCATCGAAAAAGTGGGCCTGAAGGTGGACGAGGTGATCCCCTGTCCGTTTGACCCGCAGAAGTTCTTCCCGATGGACGCTACGATGGCTCAGCGTCGAGCAGACCTGTCGCGGGTGCTCGGGACGGAGATCGGAGACAAGTTCCTGGTAAACGTAGTCAGCGCGAACGCAGGCAAGCGTAAGAACTTCGAGGCCATACTGACGGCCTGGGGCCTGTTCCACAAGCAATGTCCCGAGTCGCTGCTGTTCCTCCACACGGACCCCACCGGCTACTTCTTCCAAGGCGAGAACTTGAACGACATGGCCGTGGCACTGGGAGTAGACTCCGAGTCCGTCCTATTTCCGGCACAGTGGGAGTATGTGGTGGGCGCGATCGGGGAGGACTTTCTCAACCTGCTGTACAACTGCTCAGACCTGCACTTGAACTGCTGCCATGGGGAAGGCTTTGGAATACCGATTCTGGAGGCCCAGGCCGCGGGGTGCCCGGCGTTGACCCCAGCGTTCGGCGCTGCCAAGGAGATCAACAAGATGAAGATGCTGCTCGACGGAGACCCGTTTTACGGTGTGCCGGGCGGCCTCCAGTTTGCGGTTGACGCCCACAAGCTGGTCGAGCAACTGTTTCACTTCTCCTCACGACTGGAGAAAAGAATCCTGCGAGACCCAGCCTGGAGAAGGCAGGTGTCGGCGGCAGTGAACGAGTTCTCTGTGGCAACCGTTGCGGAGCAGTGGCTGAAGTTCCTAAAGCGGTCTATTTAGCCTTCCGTTTCGCCAGCCATGCCTCGACATAGCGCCAGAGTGCGGCGATCAGGATCAGGGCCGCGCCGACGAGCGTGTCCCAGTCCGTTGAGGAGAACTTGCCGCTGGCGATCAATCCGCCGCCAGCCGCGAGCAAGACCTGACGGAGCACGATTATGAGTGCGTTTAACATTACTTCTGCCCTCCTTCTTTCGGTTTTGACTTGAACGCGGACTTGATAAGCTCGGTGTCGCCCGTCACCAGCAGCAGGAACATCCCGGCCAACACCAGCATCGGCGGCGCGGTCATGTCCACCGGCTGCGCCCAGGGTAGATAGCAGGAAGCTAGGATGTTGTTCAGGCTGGCGAGCATGATTGCTATGCCGCTGGCGAGAATAAGCGGGGGCCGCCAGCGAGCGCCGGAGGATTGCTCCAGGGCGATAAGTTTTTCCTGCATCCACAGTCCGGCCCGCTTCAACTCGGCGTCCAGGTTGGCGAGCGCCATCTCGTACTCGTGCTTCATCTTGGCCAGCTCGGTCTGGTCAACCTTGCCCTTGCCGATGAGGTTGATGATGCCCAACCCGATTGCCTTGACGGTGTCGTAAGCACCAGTTACAAGCGACAGGATTTCAGCTCCGGTCATACCCCTCCTTGTCTGACATTTGACTGATTTTGTCTGACATTATCCCCTCCCCCATACGTTCTGCCCTCGTAGATAGGCCCGTTGCTCCTGTCCCACCTTGCTCCACGGCGTGATGTTGTACTCATGCCATACAATCAGACAGCCCAGCCCGGCGCGTACCATTTCGCCATTCTCGCGGGCGAGTCCGGCCACGCCTGCGATGTCGCCTTTGTTCGGGTCCCAAGAAGCCTCGGCGAGGATCACATCGGCCCCCCTCGGCGTACTGGCGGCGCTGTTCCAGACATACTTGCCGTTGTAGGCTTTCCATTGCAGATGCGTCCCGTAGTAGTCCGCGCCGGGAAGCATGTCGCGCATGTCGGCCATGCCGGCGCGTATCTGCTCGACGTTCGGCGCGGCCTCATTGGTTTCGATGGAGAGAATCCAGCCGGTGACGAGGTGGCCGATCTTGGTATGGACACGCCGCCAGACCGACCGGTGCGCGGCTATGCTCTGCCATGCCGGTCGCCCGCCGTCGGTGTAGAGGCAACCGAAAATGGCGATGCCGTCGTCAATCAGTTCGAGTATCTTGGTTTCCAGCACGGCAAGGGCGTCGTCGGTGACGGCGAGCATCTTGTCGTCTATCAGCCCGCCGGACACGCCGGAGGGAGTCAGGCAGAAACAGATCGCGGGAGTCTCGCCCTCCCCGACACCGGCCTTGATCTGTGCGCGGGTGTTGTTACGGAGCGATTCGTCGAGCGATAGGTATTCCCACGTTCCACGCGGTCTACCGTTCTCTGACACAAACAGCGGCATGAAACAGTGACCCGAAATCTTGATGCGCTCCGGGGCAGGGTCGCAACCGAATAGTGATTTGATCCAGTCAATGATGGCCTGTACGATGTCGATCATTTTTCCTCCTCCACGTTTTTGGTTTGCGCCCGATCCTCCCACAGCCGAAACTCCGCCGTGATGGAGAAAAATAACAACCCGATACTCACATAGAAGGTGTGAAAAACCCGGAATCCTTGGTCGTCTTCGGCAAACTCATGGTAGGGGAATGCCACGCGGATACCGAGATAGATGCCCCCTTGCGAGCAAGCATTCCATGCACACGTCCACTGGACAAGCGGCCACGTCATTGTTTGCCTTCCGCTATTTTCTCCACCTCAACCGGCTTGCCCCCGTAACAGCCGCCGCCCTGCTTGATATTAAGCCAGCCCGTCTCGGCGTTGACTTCCAGCACCTTGCCCTCGATCCGCGTCGGGCAGGCGGTGAACTTGGCGGACACGCAATCGCCGACGTGGAAGCCGGAGAGGTCGGGGCGATTCTCCGGGAACCGCTCTGTGGGCGGTGGCCGGGTCTGTGCGGCCTCGTCTTGCAAGCGGGCGCAGATATTCAGGATTTCATCGGCTCGCCGCGACTCGGCGGTGTGGTTGTTGCCGTTGGAGAGTTCGCGGGCGATCAGACACGCCATGCCGTGCTGCTGCCACGCGCATTGTCCCGACCGGCAACCCTCATGCTCAAAGAATCTCATGTCAACACCCCGCCTTGACCATGTATTTCAGCAAGCACCACACGCCGGTCAGGATGCCGCCTATCAGACCCGTCCCCACGATTCCGCAGGCCCACAGCACGACGCAGATAACGCGGTCGTGGTCGCGGAGCGTGCTCTGGATGCTGCGGTGGCCGTTGTCGCGGTAGAGCCGGTTGTCTAGGCTTTGGAGCATTTCGGCAATGGTTGTCAGCCGTTCGTCTATCTCCGCGTGGCGGCGATCGCAGGCGGCTGGATGCACCCACGCATCGTCCGCCCGGTGTTGGTCTGGACTCATAACGTTGCATCCTTTCTTATATTTTCCCAACCCCGCCCCAGCGCGGCGCAGGCGGCCCACACGCCGAGGATCGGGAGAAGTGCGAGCGCAAGGAAAACGCCGAACAGCGAGCGGAAGAATGTTGTTGTGGGTGATTCGGTCATTTCTTGTACCTCACAATCACGATGCCGGAGCCGCCGACGTGAGGGCCATTTCCATCAGAACCACCCGAACCTCCCCCAAAACCATCTTCTCCGTCTTCGGCTTCGTCCCCACCTCCACCTTGACCCCCAGTTCCACCCACCGCCTGGAAACAAGCACCACCACCGCCGCCGATAATGTTGCCCGGACTCATAGCGCACCGTCCTTTTCCAGTTTGTGCCAAGCCTTGCCCACCGCCGCGCAAGCCGCCCAGCCCACCACCAGCGGGAGCAGGGCAACGGCCAGCAGCGCCGTAAATATCGCTCGCGCTAATGAAACATACCAGTTCATGGATAAAACAAAAAGTCCATTATTATATTATTTGTGATTCCGTTTGTTGTTCCATTTTGTGTGAAAACCGCGCCATTGGTATTATAAGACGACCAAATCACCGACCAATACGGAGCAGCGGACGCCGCATGTAAAGCAGCACATCTGGTTTGATAATTCACGTTCTTCAAACCAACCTCTTGGGCAGACATAGCACCCGAACCATCGACATAGCCTACTGACATGCCGAGTGTGACCGCATCGTTAAAGCCAGCAGTAATCATAACTCCCGATGGAGTAAAACCAACTCCGGTAATCGTGATATTTACACTATTTGTAGTTTGTGTCGCAAAGGTCTTATGTACTGTCGTTTTTGCCTCCAGCGACTTCGTACGCGTGTTCAGGTCGTTCGTGGACGCCTCCGCCGTCTTTAATCTCACATTCAAATCGTTGGTTGAGGCTTCCGTGGTTTTTAGTCTGGAGTTAAGGTCGTTGGTTCCCGCTTCCGCCGTAGCCACGCGCCCACTGATGTCCGCGCCCCAGTCGCCCCGCAACGCAGAGCCGTTAGTCCAGCCGTAAGCCACCTCACCAGGCGCGCGCACGGTCAGCTCAAACCCGCCCGCGTTCGTCGCGCACCCCACCGCGCCACCCTCGACAACCGAGCACCCAAACGGCAGACTCAAGACGCGCCCGGCTAGAGAGGATGTCGTCGCGTTGAAGAGCAGTTGCGTGGCGCTGGTTTCCGCATACACCGGCGTCCCGGTCGCCACCGCCACCCCACCCACCGTCAGCGCGCCGCTAAACGTGCCCGTCACCGCGCTCAACGTGCCGATGTTCGTCGCCGCCGCGTTTCCAAAGTTGGCGTTGCCCGCCTCGATGTTCAACCCGTTCGTCGTGCGGAGCAGGCCCTTGACGAGCGTGGAATTGATCATGCTATTCACCACGCCCATACCCAAAGCCACCGAACTCGTACAGGCACCAGCATTTCTACCAATAGCCGTGGCATCTACGTTTCCACCGAGGATATACGCGCCATTCCCGATAGACACATCGGCCAAATCAAACTCAATATCGGACACATTATCCAAACTACATGCGTTAACATTTATATGCTTGGCGTCATTATTCAAAGTGGTAATCGAGACCGTTCCAGTAGAATAAATATCGCGCACATTGTTTATGTCTAACCCGTTTACATTGAGATTGCTCGCCGCCGTGTGGTTGCCAAGGTTGTCTGCACCATTGACGCACACGGCGAACCCTTCCGTGTTGGTCTCGACGTAGGTGCTCCCGCCATTGCTCACGGAGAGGCCCACGGGGATGCTCAATCGCCGGGTGGCGTAATCGTAGGTGCCGGTTGACAGGTTGACAACGGCCTGCGTTGCGCTGGTTTCGGCATATACCGGCGTTCCAGTCGCCACGGCCACGCCCCCGACCGTCAGGCTGCCGTGGAATACGCCATTGGTGGCATAGATAGAGCCAACATTGGTGATATAATAAGCCGTGTTAAGAACTGACGTGCCCGACGGCTCAAAATATCCGCCGGAAGCGTGATCGCCCCAGCCGTAGGCGGTCTCTCCGTGTCCAGCCTGCTCGGTAATGCTCGACGCCACCGCGCTCCACACCGGGTCAACCTCGACCGTAACATAGCCGCTCACGTCCCCGACTCCGGGCGTGGCAAGATGTGTATCATAGGGTGCTCCACCCAGCGTTTCGATAGTGGTCGATGCGCCGCCGCCAGAATTAGTAAGGTAATACCGCACGCCCAGCCACAGGGCCGGATTGGTAACGGATTCCGGTGCCGTGGCGGTGATGCGGTAGGATGTCAGCGCGCCGCCTATCGCGCCGGACGGCCTGGAGAGGTCGCCGAGCGTATTGGTTGTCACGCCGTTGTTCGTCGAATAGACAAGCTGAATATAGCCGTTGACGCTGCCGGAGCCGGACGTGCGCCGGGCATAGAACCGCCCGATATACTGACCATGCCGAGCGCGGGTGGTGGTGTTGGTTAGAAAGAAGGTGCCGACATTGGTGATGGTATCCTTGGCTATCGTGTTAGTAATTATCCATTCGGCAGGCGTCTCTCGCTTTAAGCTTGCCGCGCCGGTGATGGTGGCGTGGACGTTCGTTGCGCCGTAGAGCGTTAGTTCGCCCAGACTGTCCACCGCGTCGTTCAGTTCCTTGCGCGTAACCGGATTATTGCTGGCTCCTGACGGAGCAATCGTCATAAGAGTAGCCGTGAAGTCGAGGGCGTTGGTATCGCCCGTCCTATCCACCTTCTTCCATTCTAGGGCGTTGCTAGCCGCTGTCGCCGCGCCGAGATAGTCGAAGTTCGTTCGTATTTCAAGATAGACCATGTTGTTAGCATTACTGGCCGCATTTACTGTTACGCCATCCACAGCGACGCTGATGTTCGTAAGCAGCTTGGAGGAAACGGCATTGCTCAGTGCCGCCGCCGCCGACGCGCCAGCACCTTCGGCATCATAGTTGGTGCGGACGGCCACCACGCCATAGCGCCAGTTGGTAGAGCCGGGGGAGTTTGTATTTATGAGGTAGTGGAAGACATTGCTGTTCCCCTCCGTCACGTCAATATTCGTTATGGCCTGATCCCAAGCGTTTGTCTTTCCCATCAGCGCGTCCGTGCGGTTGCTGACTGTAGCGAGATCGCCTTGAACGGTATTCACCCTGCCGCTGGTATCATTTTGCATACCAAAATTGGTTGTCACCTGCACTTGTAAAGCATTCATACTACCCTCCAACAGTGTGACCCGGTTGCTGACCCTGCCGCCGTCATCGCCGGGATAGGCCTGCCCGGCGTTCGTGCCGAGTACAATGTTGGTGACCGGATAGCCGCCCAGCGCCCCATACAGCAAGTTCGTGTTCTGCCCAAAGAAGTTGGTGGGGTGCTTCAGATTGTCATTCGTGTCCACGGTGACATTCTGCACGGAGGAAGGCGGCGCGGTGGTCGGTGCCTGCAAGGTGCGAAACATCGACGAGTACGCCGACCAGTTCGTCTCCGTTCCGTTGGTGCCCCGCGCCCGGTAGTAGTACAGCGTGTTAGGGGACAGCAGTGTGGCTTGTACCGTATAGGTCGCCACCGTGCAAGCCCCGAAGTCGTTGGTGAACTGCCACGTCAGGTTCGACGAGCTGTTTGTCGAGGACCAGTACGCCTTGACGCCAGGATTTGCCGCTCCCGTGCTGGCCACCGCCACGTTGATCCAAGCGGAGGTCGAGGTGATGTTCGTCGCGCCCCCGCTGTTGTTGACCGACAAAGCCGCGCTGCACTCCACCGCCAGCAACGCACCGATTGCGAGCATCCATAGATGTTTCATTTAATCCTCCCCAGGCCCGATGTCCATCGTCTCACTTCCAGCCGCACCTGAAATTGAGATCGTGTGATACTTGCTCTGATCCGCATTCCAAATCTGTAGCGCCCCATTCTGAATCCGGTACAGCCCACTGGTAGGCGCTTTGAGCTGGGCCATATCGGCGTTGTACAAATCCATCGTCAGAAAGCTGATGCCGTCCTGCGCCAGTGCCGTGGTCGGATCGACCGCCACGTTCTTCATGTTGATGTCCCACTGCGCCATCAGTGTGTACTCGCCGCCGCTAGGGCACATCCACAGGCAGGCGTACATCTGCTTGGAGGCGTCGTCCGCCAGATCGTCCTTCAGCGACTGCGAGGTCAGGTCAGCCCGCCAGCAAATCTTACCGCCGACCACGGAGGTGTCCGCCCAGTCTCCGGCGACGTTGAACTGCGCGTTCTCGCTCACCACCAAGTCGGCGTGATCACGGGTAAAGGAGCTGTCAATTCCGAACAGCCACGTCGAGGACGCCCCTGGCGCGTAGTAGGTGGTGGCGTCCGACATCAACAGGTGGCAGCGGAACAGTATCTGCGTGCCACGATAGACGTCGAGCTGATCGGCGACATAAAAGTTGGAGTTCTCCAGCTTCCGGCGTATGTTATTTTCGACGTCCAAGTATACATCAACTACACGTCGTATGTCGGCCATAAATCACCGCCTTTATTCACCAGTATTTATTTGTGCAGTATTTGAATTGCCAATCACCAACCGCCACCGGATCGTCAGGAACGCGAAAGCCTTCCTCGGTGGACAGATTTTCATTGTAGGCCGGGACATAGTTGGTCGCGTGTACGGGGGGCTCGCTCAAGTCACCCCCGACCGTCACGGCATTGCTTCTCGACCAGGACCATGCGTTTGAGTTCGCCCCGACGAAACACCAGCTATTCTCCAGCAAGACCACCGGCAGCATGGCGTCCGCCTGCGGGTTGAAGTAATTGACGTCTCCGCCGATCGGGGTTTTCGGATACATGAACATGCCTTCAACCATGTGCGCTATGCCGGTGTGCATATAGACGTCGTAGTTGCTGCCATACTTCGTCAGGTAACTGGTGTATTTTGATTCCTCAAACTCAGCCCAGTTGGTTGCTACCTCGCCGGGGATGTACTCAGCCGTCAAATAGCCGGTAGCCAGTTCGTTTGAAGCGGAATACACGTCCGCGTAGGCGCCGGTGGGATTGGTCCACAAGCCGTCGGATTTCCTCCATGACGGCTTCCATGTTCCTGTATCCTTGGTGACGTGGTAGACCTCGCTGTCAGTATTTAGGATCGCCCTCCAAGTTCCATTCTCGTTCGTCGTTATGTAAGTGCGGCAGATGCCCCCCGTGGAGTCGAATCGCTGCTCACCCGGTGATAAGTAATAGACCCCGCTCGGCATGGCGATGTTGGTGACCGGCATGTACCTGATATAGACAATGCCCGACCCGCCCGCGCCTGCAGCCCCGTTCGTGTTTCCACCGCCGCCTCCGCTACCGGTGTTGACAAGGCCCGCGTAGCCTCCGCCCTCGTGCGCGTCCCCACCACCACCGGCACCACCGCTACCATAGTCCCACGGATAACTGACTCGGTATCGTAAAGCGATAATGCCTGACCCACCCACCGCGCCGGGACGACCGGCGTTGCCATCGTCCCCGCCACCGCCACCGCCCCCAGTACCGGGTGAACCAGCAACCGCCAGGGTGCTGACATTGGAATTGCCTCCAGCGCCGCCTCCGCCCAAACCACCCGCAGAATGATCGTTCGTCCGCGTCGAGCCACCGCCACCTCCTGCGAACCACCCTGCGGGACTACCCCCAACGCACGCAAAACCCGCGCATTCAAATCCTGCGCCACCGTCTCCAGGATCGCCCTGAAAAGAGTTGCTCCCCACACTGCCAGCGCCACCACCGCCTGCACAACCATGCGAAGTCACGTATGCACCCCAGTCTAATGTGTCTCCCCCGTTGTGACCCTGTCCGACAATTCCGGTGCCGAATGTATGTGTGTACCAAGGAGGCCAGCTATTGCCAACGCCGCCACCAGAGCCGCCATTCCCAGCGTCATTGTTTGCTGGATGCTCGTCGTCGCCCCAGGTCGCGCCGTACCCGCCGCCAACTGCCGTCAAAGTATCTAACACAGAGTCCTCACCAGCCCGACCAACCGCGCCGCCCGCACCAACGGTTATTATGTATGTTCCAGCAACAAACGATGTGTTAGTGAGAATTAACCCGCCCGCGCCGCCGCCACCACCATGAGCGCCCCTGTCCCGACCGCCACCGCCGCCACCACCGGCCACAATAAGCAAATCAGCGTTGGTGCAGTCCAGCAGGAACGTGATGGAGGTGGAGGCAAGGTTGGAAAACACGTGATAGCGATACCCGCCATTGGTGAAAACAACGTCGCCGCCTTCCGCGAGTTCTGCGCCAGAATTTATCCCGTTCGCATTCCCTCCGCCACCGGCAGCATAGTTCGTGGTGATACCGAAGAAGTTCACGACCTCTTCTCCGTCGCCTCCGTTGCCGCCCTGTATCGTGCCGCCGCTTGGGCACACCCCATCTTCCCCGGCCTCCCCAGCGCCGCCGCCGCCGCCGGCAGCGCCTACCATCGCAAACTCGGGTATGTTCGTGCCGCTACCGCCAGCTTCCGTACCAGCACCCCCAACGCCATTCGTCCAACTACCACCGCCGCCAGAGCCGCCGCTCGATCCGTCATTGCCGGACAGGCTGTTGCTGCCGCCTGCACCGCCCCCGAGAGCAGAAACAACAGTATAGTCTGGACTACCATAATAAAAGACGGAAGAGTTGTACCCCGTCTGCCCAGCCAAGCCCCCAGCGGCAACATTGATGCAATATGGATTATACGCTGCATCCATGACGATGTCCGCCTGGTACAAGACTTCGCCACCGCCACCACCACCTCCTATACCACTTCCACCGCCGCCACCGCCAGCCACTAGCAGGACTTCCACCACCCCGGTGCCCCCGTTCGTGACGTTCACATACGTCCATCCGGGATTCTTGAACTCAAGGCAATAGTACCCGCCGATGTTAGAAACCGTCGCGCCACCTCCTATAATACTCAGACTGAATGGGCGCACGCAGTCCAGGTTGGTCACAAGCAAGTTCGTTTCATAGTACCCTGCCGTGGGCTTCAATCCCGCCCAGTAGTAGTTCTGCAGCAACTCGGTCTGCTTGAAGGAGGAACTGGGGTATGGGCCAGCAGACACAAAAGCATAGTCGCCAGACGCCGCGACGTACGCCCGCTCGCAGGCGGATGTCTGCGCCTCGAAAGCGTTCGTGAATCCCCAGTTGGTGTAGCAGTACTCGTTCGTATACGCGTACTCGGCAGACGGGGTCGGATAGCCCCACGGACCTGGGTCGTTGGTGACGACACGGTACAGAATCTTTATCAACTCGCACGCGCCCTCGCCGTACCAGTAGGCAAGCCTGCTGCTCTGCGGCGTGCGCAGGGATTTCCGCAAGTACCACGCCAGCTCGTACCGCTCCCACAGCGACGTTGACACCACGTAGTTGCCCCACGCGGTGAGAGGCACTATGCCGTTGACAAGCGGGCTGAGATTGGTGGTCGCGACGGCGTTGGACGCCACATACCACGGGATCGCTGAGGTCAGATGGATGTCATTGTTCGTCAGCAGGTCTCGATCTATGTACCACTCGAAGACATTGGTGAACACGCCGGAATAGACCTCCACATTCGTCGCGGAGTAGGCGTTCGTCTTCCACGGGTGGAGATAAGTGAGCGGCGCGACGCAAAATAGGTTCGTCGAGTATTCCGTGGCCAAGCAGCGCTCGGCCGTACCCAACACTGGCTCCATCACGTCGCGTCCGACCACGAAGCCCGGCGGCGGGTTGGAGTACAGCGCGGACGCCAGCGTGGCCAGGCCGGTCACCGCCCACCACCCGTAGTCAATAGCCTGTATTGGAATAGACATCAGGCAACGGTCCCCGTAATGTAAATGTTGCCGACATAACCGATCGGCTTCTCCAGCGACACGACCCCGTCAACTAGGCGAAAGCGGCACAGCCACACCCGCAGCGTGGCGCTGTCGGACGTGGGACGGACTGCCGTCGCCCTCTCGGGGGTGTTGGGTATGATCGCGATGCCGCTGTTGAACACGTGCTCAACAAACGCGTACTGGTGGTCTATCGTGATGGGCAGGGCGGTTTCCACCACCTCTATGGGGTCGCGGGTGCCTTGATGGATCTCGCCCGCCGTGATGGTGACCGTGGTCCCGCTGATGCTATGGCCGAAGGCGAAGTCCGAGTAGTCCATCGCGCTTGAAGTGTGCAGGCCGATGCTCATCCAGTTCGGAGCCCTGAACACGGAGAAGTTGGCCGTGTACGCACAGTTCGCCACCTGCTCCAACGTCTCTTGCATCTTGACAAAGGTGATGAAGTCTATCACCCGGTCAGACCGCTTCGGACGCCTGAAAGACACGCTCATAATTCCTTGAAAGCCCCCAGTAGTTTCATTAGCGCCGCCTCTGGGTAAAGATACTCACCCGTGTCTGTGTATATCATCTGGAACTCCGCAGCGACGTCGTTGTAGAAGTACTGCCATCCGCCAAAGGTGCCCTTCTCGGCCAGTTCGACGTACCGCCACTCAAACGTGAAGTCTATCTTCCAACGCAATATGCCCTTACTGTTTTTGTTCTGCTCCACCTGCGCCCCCGTGAACAGCACCGTGCCGGCGGGAAACGCGCCGCATTTTGCAACCTCGAAACTGTCGCTGTTCACGTGGCCCATGTACTCGGCGAACTTGTGAATGGGGCAGGACTTGCTGTACCTGCTGACCTTTATCGAACCCGTCGGAACATATTTTGGGATGGACTGATCGACGTTGGTGCCGCCACTGTGCCACCGGAACTTTTGGCTAGTCTTGTTGTCGATGGATATGACCTCGCCCGTGACGGAGCCGGACACAGGGAGGAAGTTCGGATCGACGGCGTCGTCGGTTTCAGACCCCTCGGGCGGCGTGGTGTACTTGACGGTGTAGATTTTCTTGTCAGGGTGTCCGCCGTATAGCTTGGTGACGATCTCCGCCACGCGCAGCGTTCTGATGTCGCTATACGGATCAAGCGAGTCCCCGATTTCCGGCAGCAACCCGCTGACGGCAGGCTCAGACCCGTCGTGGAAGACGCGGGTGCAGGTCACACCGTTGATGGTCTCGGTGTACTCATACTGCGCCGTCAGCTCGATGTAATTTCCGCTCTTGGCCATTACGCGGCGTCCCCCATTATCGGACCGTTCTCCTGATTCTCAATCGCCTCGCGCAGCCCGTTCGTGTTATCCGCCGTGCGCAGCGCGGCCCTCAGTTGCTCCTTCTCGATGGTATCCTTCCCCACACCTTTCTGCACGTGGCCCCACCATGCGGAAAGCGACATGATCTCAGTCTTGGCTTTTTCATTAGCCGCGCCTGCCGTGCCTTTGCCGCCACCTGCGCCAGCTGCCTCCGCTTGTGCAACGGCGATTGCCCGCAAAGGATCAAACAATGCCATCAGTTCCGACCGTTCCTTGTCGGTGCTGAACAGCCCCTTCTCGTCCATTATCTTGCCCCACCGGTCCGCGAGTTCGTCCATCGCGGTAGTCAATGGCTCCTTCGCCGCGTTCGCGATGTTGGCAGCGCCCGCCTCTAACAGCCGCTTGGCTTGCGCGGCAGAGTCGTCCACCACCGAGCGGAAAAGACCTTTCTCCTGCGTCTCCTTGAATATGGTCTCGTAATCTTTCGCTTTGTATCCAGCGCCGCCAGGCCCAAACCGGCCCAACTTCTGCCACAACAGTTCCGTTATGCGTATGACCCCCGCTTCCAAGTAATCGAGCGGCGTAGTAAATACCTTGAGCAAAGCCGCGCCCAGCCCCATGAAGGAGCCAGTTATAATTTCCACCACCCCGGCCCAGAATGTTGGCGCAGTTAAAACCCTCAGACCCTGTTGGAACGCCACGGTAAGAATATCCACAGCGAACCGCGCAAACTTGATGAGATAGTTTATGGCCTCAAGTAGTCCTATCTTGATGGACAGCCAGATCATCCGGCCCAGATCGGCGGACTTCAGCACGTTCATGGCGGTGCTGATCCACGCCTGAAATTGGCCGCCTTTAACAAGATTGTCCACGCTATCCTTGAGTTTCCACACCCAGTCCACAGCAGCCTGGAGCATCGCCTTGAGCTGTCCTCCGCCAAACAGCCCGACGCCAAGCGACTCGAACACCTCAGAAACGGCTTTACGCATTTGTCCAAACGCACCGGACAAGGTGTTGACCTCACTCTTAGCCATATCCATTCCAGCTGCGCCGATCTTCAAGACCATCGCCCACTTCTCGGTGGCGGATGTCGCGTTTTTCAGCTCGGGGAAATAAAGCTGCAGCATCCTAGTGTTGCCCATGCCCGCCCGCGTGACCATGTTCATCGCAGTTTGCAGCCCGACGCCGAGACGCGCCGACAGCCCGATGGCGGCGGGTACGGCCTCTTCCATCTTCTCCGTGGACAGCCCCCGCGCCAGGGCGGAGGCCATCGCGGTCTTGACCTCCTCGTCCTCCAGTTTCGTCACACGGGAAAGGGCGTCAGCCAGTTTCTCATACTTCGGCAGCAGAACGTCCGCGCTCCCGCCCGCGAGCTTGATGGCCCCGGCCAGCCGGTTGGAAACTACCTCCGTTTCCATGAACTGCTTCATGGCGTAGATGGCAGCGCCGCCAGCCGCGACCAACGCCGCGCCGACGCCTGCCGCCACGGCCTTGCCCGTGCTAGTGACCAGCGACATCGTCATGCCTCTGGCTCTGGCAATGGACGACGCCAGTCCAGCGGTATCGCCCATGATGTTGACGTAGGCGTCGCCGAGGGCCATTCCTGCTAATGCACCAGCCATATCAGAGCACCTCTCGTAAGTCGAACTTGTCCCGGCCCGTGCGGGCCTTCATCAGGGCCAACTTGCGTTCCAGCATATCAGCCTCCGCCACCACCTTTTCTCCGCCAGTCTCTTTTACCTCTCCGCCCCACATCTCTATCTGCTCTTTCTTCCGTCTGTTGACTGCCGCCAACACCGACCTCAGCTGTGGGATTGTCAACGCGCCCACCTGCTCGAACGTCCATCCGGTGAACATCACCACGTCCCCGAACAGGACGCTCCAGTCCACTACGCTTTTGGGCCTTCCTTGCCGCCCTCCATCTTGATCCCCGCCGTCCCGGTCAGCGACTCCATCAAGCCCTTGATCACTGTCGTGTCCTCGGGGTTCATGGCCATGACGGTCATGTCTGGAATCATGTCGTCCGTCCCCTCCACAAGATGCGTCCATGCCAGAATGAGGGAGATCCCGGCGGGCGAGTTCATCTTGTCGCGCACCAGGCGCACGGAGTCCTCCGCCGAAAGCGGGTGCGACGCCTGATGCGACAGGAACGCCACGCGCTCCTGAAGCGGCCACCCAGCAGCGAGGTTGTTCATGCGCTTCGCCCAGTCGGTCTGCACCTCGGCCTCAAACTTGCCGAACATCTCAGCCAGCGTCATCTGCCGGAACTTATGTGTCTTCCCTGCCAAGACGGCGGTGACTGGCTGTCCCGTAAGATTGCTCACGGTCTCCATGTGTCCCTCCCTCGTTATCCGACGGTGATTGAACCTGTGAAGGCGAACGAGACGTCGTACGTGACCTTCCCGTCCACGGGCACGTTGACGTCCACCTTGTCAATGAAGACTGAGCCGGTGAACGTGGGGCCGCCGTTGGTCGTGAGGGTCGCCGCGTTGAGCCCACGGGACGGAATCGCCGTGCCCTGCGTGGTGGCCGAGCCTTCCATGCCAATCAGCCCAGCGATGTATTCCTTCCACCCGCCGCCGCTCATGTTGGTGGCGTCCAGCTTATCGGTGCTGATGGAAGCCTTCCACTGGGTGATCTCGCCGATGCCCGTCGGGCCGGTGAACGTCCCGCCATATCCTGCAACCGCTACTGTCGCCGCCATAACTACCTCCCTTAGGTGATTGTGACCGAACCCGAGAACACGAATGAAATGTCGTACGTGACCTTGCCGTCCACAGGCACGCCCACGTCAACTTTGTCCACCATGATGGATCCGGCTATTGTCGCGCCGCCCGTGGATTTGGTCTTTAGCGTACAAGCCGCCAGCGTGCCTCGCGCCGGGATGACGGTGCCTTGCGTCGTCGCCGAACCCTCAGCCCCACTCAAGCCGCCGATCCACTCCTTGTACTGCGAGGAACCCATGTTGGTGCTGTCCAGCTTCTCGGTGGAGATCGACAGCTTCCACTGGGCCACCTCTGTAAAGCCGGTCGGCCCTGAGATGGATCCGCCATATCCTGCAATCGCCGTTGTCGCCGCCATAGCTGCCTCCTTTTACCTGCCCATTAGATACCGACACTCGATCACGTACTGGTATCCCTCGCTGTCGGGATCGCGAAGGAGCCTTGCGTTGTTGCACTTTGCCATCAAAATCGTGTAGCCGGTCAAGCCGGTCATGATCACGTCGTGGTAGGTCGAACGCACCAATGCCCCGGCAGCCACTACGAGCGCGTCGGTGCTGTCGCTGGGGTTGCACACGCTGAACTGAACTAGGGCGTCTATCGTGCCGACTGTGCTGCTCATCACGAACTCCTCGACTGCCGACACCGCCGTCAGTGTGACGAACGTGCCGCTGGCCGACTGCGGGGCCATGTCCAGCCACATACCGCCCGGCGTGGCCGCCTTCAGTAGCGCCCCGTCTCCGGCGTTGTATCGTGCCAAGATTGCTTTGATGAGCTCTTCCACGACTTCATTTCCCGAGCGCTATGATACGAAATATCGCCCGCCTGCACTTCGCCAGCGCCGGACGCAGGAACGGACGGGCGGCCATCTTGCTCGTCCCGTACTCCAGACACAATGCGTAGCTGGGAGAACCGCCTTGCGGTTGTAAAGCGCTGCCAACATACCGGATCAGTCTTGACGGAGTCGCCCAGGTGATGCTGCGTTTCAAGTTGCCTAACTGTATAAATGGCGGATCGCCAGGAGCAGAATGTTGCATGCTGCGCCATTTCTTGGCCGATATGCTTCGGCCTCTGGCGTTGCGCACCCCACCGGCAGGCAGAGCAGTCGGACTCCCAAAACTCCGCACCACTTCGCCCTGCAAATATATGGCAGCCTTATCCATGTTGCGTTGCACCTGCTGCTCCACCTTCGCCATCACCTTCGGCCCGTACCACAATAGGGATGTCAGTCTCATCCCAGCCTCCTCGCGTCGATCTCCATGTGATGTCCGAGCAGCGCTCCGTCCGGCACCGTCCAGCCTGTCACCTCATACGTCACAGAGCTGACTACCACCGAGTACTTCGTGTTCATGCTGACGTCGGCGTTGCAGAATATCCGGTGCGTGGCCTCAAAGCCCTCCCGATTCAGAATTGCCCGCTCGGACATTGACAACTGCTGAACCCGGCACGGCTGCGCGCTGGAGATCGTGGACAGCACAGCCGTCTGGCCGCCATACGCCGTCACGGACATCGAGTTGTACGTGACAACCATCTCCGCATTCAGCAGTCCGGTAAAGCTCATCAGAGGCCCACGCTCCGGTATTGGTTCAACTCTCGCTTCCTGTTTTCAATCGCCGAGGCCACGGCCCCGTCGGCAGTCGCCCGCAGCGAGTACGAATACCCGCCTATCGACTCGCTCTGCAAGTTGGAGTTCAGCTTGGTGCTGGAAAGCACATCCTGCGTGATCTGGTGCACCAGCAACAGCAGGCCGCCGGGCATCGTCCCGACGCTGTCGTCTGTCGGCAGGGTGTAGCCTGCCTTGAACCAAGCAAAGATGTTGGCCGTGCCCGTGGGGAATCCGCATCCCAGCGGCGAGCGCAGAGTAGAAGGGAATACGTCCTGCGGCATGAACGCCCGGTCGTACACCAGCTCGATGGCGTCCTCGGTGACAAGTTTCACCGGGTCGGGATCGTCCGGCAGGTACAAGTCCGCGTACACGGAGTCGAACGCGTCCTGTCCATAGATGGGACGCAGCAAGGACGACGGCTCGCCTTCGTACTCGGAGCTGTTCAGCGTACAGTTCCACCCGGACTTGGCCTCGATGGCGGTCTTCAGCGTGGACAGCACCTTGCTGGTGGCCACAGGCAAATCCGAGATGGTCTGCACGCCAGCCGTGGACATCTCTGCAAGAGACAGGTTGGTTCCGTCGAAGCTGACGCTGGCCCGACTGACGGTCGAGGACGAGTTGTAGACGTATCCCACGGAGCTGCTGGAGATCGACACCTGGTAGATGGCGGTAACGGGCCATTGTTTCAGGCGCAGCAACGGTGAACCTGTCCCGTCCAGCCAGCTCTTGTAGGTGGTGGAAACAAGCGTGCGCCGCAAGTACTGCTCGATGGCGGCAGACACCTCGGTGATCAGCTGGCCGATCAGGGTGTCCTGTGCGGTGCCGGTGATGCCTGCATAGGTCTTGAACCGTGCGCTTGTAGTCAAATCAGACATTGTGCACCCCTCTTTCACCCGCCACAGCCTCAAGACACCGTCTAAATCGCTCTAAAACACGTCCAACTGGGCATAGGCAGGGCTTCTTATACGGTTGCCATACCTCCGGTCGTGTTTCGGCCGTTTTAAGGGCTGCTGGCTCCCTGACCATCTTGTCGCATGGCGAGCACCTTTTCATTGACTGATCACAATCCGCACAGGCTTGCCCGGCTCCAGCTTCATCCGCTTGGAGGAAACGCGGTCGTTGTAGAACAACTGTCCTTGGAGGATTCGAATGACCACCAGCGCGGGCCGCTTGTCGATGACGATGACGCCGTCGGCTTCCTGCTTGCAGGCCGGGACGCTGACAGACACAGCCGCTGCACCCTCAGGAACGCCAGCCGACACTGACTCAGGCTCTGTCGGAACAGCAGAGGACGCTGTCGTGGTCTCGATTGTTTCCTGCTCTCTTTTGATCTTGCGAGCCATGTATCACCTCACGTATAGGACGATCGTACCCGTCTTGTTTGATCCCACATCGGTCACCCCAACCACCAGCCGGTCGTTCACGCTGATCGGGACGAGGTTGGTGGATGTCGAAGTGTCAGTAATGATGATGCCCGGAGCGAACGAGGTCGTGGTATTGGTGGCAAGGGTGGCGCAGCGCCCGCCCAGCACATCTATGCCTGCCGCGTCCTTGAGCGTGACGTGGTAGGACGCGCCGGTTGAGCCTCCCGTCAGCACGGCCCGCAGAATCACCCCACGCGAGTACAAGGAGTTGGTTGCATTGACGACGCCGTTGCTGTTGGAGACCCAGACGATGGTGTGCTTGAGCGGCGAGCCCTGCCCCGCGACAGTATCGGTCACAGTCCCTTGCGCCAGCAGGCCAGTGGCGAACCCGATCATCAACAATAGAACAAAAATCTTATTCATGAAATCCTCCTGTCGGGAGGCGGGGAATGCAACCTGCGCCTCCCTTCAGTTTGTCTCCCATTACGGCACGTCAATGACGATCTGCGCGCTCGACTTGATCGCGCCATCGCGCTGGAACACATTGAAGTAGCCGTTCGTGTCCGCCGACGCCGTGAAGTACAACTTGGCCTCACCGTTGGCGTCCGACGTAATCACCACGGTCGAACTGTCCGCCTCCGACAGCATCGGACTCGTGGGCGGAGAGGTGACGCTGGTCATCGCGCCCCAGTGAGCCGGACCAGCCGCCGTCAGACTCCATGTCCCGACGTAGGTTTGGGCCGCTCGCAGGCTGTTGGTGACTGTGACTTCCGCAACCGCCGCGTTCGTGTCCGTGCCGTTCGCGCCCATCACGCCGGGTTGCAGTGCCGTGTCGGCCTTGCCAAGCGATGTCTGCACGCCCGTTTCAAGTTTTGCCAGGGCCACCGCGCCGTTGGTAATCGTCACCGCGCCAGCGTTGTTGATCGTCACATCGCCGCTAACCACAACGGCTGACCCGGTTCCGGTGTTGCCAACGATAATTCGTGCATCAGCAAGCGCAATGTCATTGGCGTCCACCGCGAGGTCTTGGATCGTCACCGCGCCGGCGTTGTTGATGGAGATGTCGCCCGTTACCGTAACCGCCGAACCAGTGCCGGTGTTGCCGACGATAATCTTGGCGTCGGCCAAGGCGATGTCGTTGTCAGCCACGGCTAGATCGGCAATTGTCACCGCGCCAGCGTTGTTGATGGAGATGTCGCCCGTTACCGTAACCGCCGAGCCGGTCCCGGTGTTGCCGACGATAATCTTGGCGTCGGCCAGGGCAATGTCATTGTCCGCAACCGCGAGGTCTTGGATCGTCAACGCGCCTGCCGTAGTGCTCAACACGTCGCCGGAGAGCGTGACTGCCGCTCCGACGCCGGATGAGTTGCCGATGATCACCTTGTTGCTGGCGACAGCCAAGTCCCCAACAGCAATGGAGCCGTCAACAAGCGTCAGAACGCTGACGCCGTTGGTGGTCATCACCATGTTGGTGACGCCCGTCTTAGGCGCATACCAGATCGGCGTGCCCTGCCCGCTCGGACCGGAGTACTTCAGCTCCACGTCCGACGCCAGCAAAGGCAACGCAACCAGGCAGATCGCCATGATTGAAATAACCTTCTTCATCTTCTGTTCCTCCATGCCTCATTTGAGGCGGTTATTGTTGTCGTTACCACGCCGTCGGCATATTCTCAGCCCCACGCACGTACCGAGGCTCGTACAGCTCGTAGATCAAGCTGTGCGACTCGGTGGCCGTGGTGATGTTGGCCAAGTCCAAGCGGACGTATTGGTTTTCGCTCTTGAACGTATCGGAGTCGAGCATGTCGGCCCGAATCTCAAACACGTACATCGCGGTCTTGTTCCGGATGCCTGCCGCGCAGGAAGCCGCCGTGACCTTCGTCAGCGCGTCCGCCGCCAGCACGTCTTCGTTCTTCCAATACTCGCTGTAGGCCAGCGCGGTCGAGCAGGAAGCCGTGGTGCCTTGCTTCAGGGTCACAGCGCCGCCGCCGACAGCCTGGTCGTCACACGCGATCAGCAGGATGGCGCGACACTTGGCGTACTTCGCCATGTTGACGCCGTTCCCCGCCGTCTGAAGGCCGCCGGTGCCGCCCATTGCGTCCTTCATGACTACCTTCGTGTTCTCTGTCAGTCTCATCGTTTGGTACTCCTATGTGAGTCTTTCGACGATCACTTGTTTCGATGCCTACGTATTCACCGACGGCATACTGTCGGAGCCGCGAGCATACCGGGGCTCATACAGCTCGTAGATGCACGCGATGTGCGTGCAGTTCGTGACTGCCGTGCAGTTCAGCCGGATGTACTTGTTCTCCGACTTGAACGTGTCGCTGTCCAGCATGTCGGACCGGACTTCGAACACGTACAGGCTGGTCGCGCTAGACGCGCCAGCGGTCGTCAGCGTGGTGGCCTCAACGCGGGTCAGCGCGTCGTTGCCAGCGGTGTCGCCGCTGATGGTCTCGCACTTCCAGTACTCGGTGAACCCGAGAGCCGTGAGAGCGGTCGTGGTCGTGCCCTGCAGCAGGGTCACGGTGCCGTCGGCCGCCGTGCTGTTGGTCGTGATGAACAGCAGGATGCGGCACTTGGCGAAATTGGCCATGTTGACGGACTTGGCGGACGCGTCGAGCGCTCCGGCCTCCATCGGGTCGCGCATGACCACCTTGGTGTTTTCCACTAATCTCATCGTATCCTCCTTGCCTGTTCGGTGCCTTTGAGTCTACCACGCCTATTTGCGCCGTCCACTCCCGGCCACCTACTATGGCTTGTTTCCGATTGCTTACGCCGTCGCCTTGAACTCGACCACCGGGGTCAGGCTGTCGCCGTACGCGGGCGTCAGCGCGCTCACGGACTCGTTCTGGCCGTCGATGTACTTGGTCATGCGGAACGCCGTCTGGCCAAGATCGAATTTCAGGTGGATGCTCTGCGCGATTTCCGGCCCGCTCTGATCGTCGGCAATCGAGTAGTCCGAGAAGTCGGTCAGGAGCACGCAGCCCGCCGTGCCAAGCGCCGGGACCTTCTCAGTCCAGACGATCGGGTAGCCCCACAGCGACTGGCCGGGAGCGCCGAGCACGGAGTTGGTGAACACGGCCGAGGAACCCGTGCCGCTCTGGATGTTGAACAGCGGCAGCTGCGGGAACACGGTCTGGTTCATGACCCAGGCAACGGAGCTGGCGCGTTTGACCTGCAGGCGGGCAAACATCTTGGTGCTGTTTTCAAGCACGAAGGTGGTGCTGTCCTGGTTGGTCTCGAACGCGATCTGGACCTTGCACGGGGCGTTGCGGATGCCGAGCGGCTGACTCGCGCCAGGGCCGCCGAGGAAGCAAAGGTCTTCCTTGAATCCGATGGCTTCGCCGAACTTCGGGATCAGCCAGCTGCCCAGCGAAACGGGCGACCACTTGATCCACTCTTCGCTGGCGTAGCCCATCGCGGTCATCTTCTTCAGCTTGAACTCCAGCATTTCGAGCTTCGGCTTGCTGGCGGTCCCTTCGGCGTTCTCATCGTCGAAGTAGATCTTGATGCCGCCGTAGACCGTGCCCGAGCTGTGGTCCGTGTCCCGCAGGTACGGGATGCGCAGGAGCTGAGTGCCCATCGTGATCCGGTTGGCGCGGGGACGCACGATCGCGCCCTCGAGAGCCGCCGCCTGAATCATGGCGCTCGCCGCCGAGAAGATCAGATACCCGCCGGACTCGTCGTCTCCGGCCAGCATGCCATCTCCGGCAGCCTTGGTGACCAGCTTCTCAGACCGCTCGCGGCACTTCATCAGCATCTCGGGCTCACGCCCGCCACGGGCCGCCTTCTGCACGTCAACTGCGAACCGGCCGAACGCGAAGTTGATCT
>Ga0265297_10004280_pt1 | contig 23655 bp, 25 predicted proteins | sample Munlanlwell13791_FD_192502 | JGI IMG/M metagenome (GOLD analysis project Ga0265297, IMG submission 192502) | Leachate microbial communities from a municipal landfill in Southern Ontario, Canada - Leachate well 137-91 | ecosystem: Engineered > Solid waste > Landfill > Unclassified | place... | reverse complement strand
TCGTTCCTCTTCAAATTTCGAAGGCATCGGTCCGGGCATTATGATCTCCTGTTCTTCTTCTTCGAATTTTCGGCTTTCTATTCCCTGATTCGCGAAATCAGCCTCCGGCTCTTCTATTCGCAATTCTTCCAGGGGTTGCGGCGCGGGCACGGGTTCAATTTCCGGTAATCTTAAGGTTGGTGGCGCCATTGGAGGCTCGGGAACCGGGGTTGGCGCTCTGTAGGGCGTACCTAAATCTTTTCCTTCCATTCCATAGCTGATGTTCAGGTCCGCGTTTTGTTCGTTTTCCGGTATAAAGACAGTCTTTTCTTTTTGGAATAACGCGTTGCTTTTCTCGGGCTCTTTTTTTGCTATCGGCAGTTTGTCTTCTTTAAAACCAAAAGACGGAACAACTTTTTTTTCTTCCTTTGGTTTTTGCGAGATTGGTTGCGGTTTTTCTTCCGTTTTCTTTTCTTCCGCGGTCGGTTTAACGGAAACGGGCGGGTTCATTGTTGTCGCGGTCGAGGGCGGATTATTTGAGCTGAATACTTCCCCGATCTTTTGGGGCATCACCACGGCCTTGCTGTAAGTGCCGATGTTTTTAAAATCTTTTTTGTTTGGCAGAACAAGCGTGGGTTCTTTCGGTTCATTGCCAGTGCCGACATCGGGGGAAGCGAGGTCTTTTTTCATCGTCCTTATTTTGTCGGCAATTATGTTTAAAGTATTTTCCGCCATAGGGAAAATTTCAAAATATTTTTAAAATTTTATTTCCTTGCTTCCTTTAATGATAGATTAATTCTACCTTGTTCGTCAATAGAGATTACTTTTACGGGAATGACTTGTCCGAGCTTTACCACGTCGGTAACTTTTTCAACACGCTTGTTGTCCAGCTGTGAGATGTGAACGAGTCCTTCTTGTCCCGGAAGTATTTCCACAAAAGCGCCGAAATCCATAATTCTTTTCACGACACCCTCGTAGGTCTCCCCCACTTCCACTTCTTTGATGATATTTTTGATCCATTCGATCGCTTTTTGCGCCGCTTCTTCACTTTCGGCTGTCACAAAAACTTCGCCCGAGTCTTCGATATCGATCGTGACGTGGCATTCATCAATTATCTCATTGATTATTTTTCCGCCCGTGCCGATGACTTCGCCGATCTTTTCCGGATCGATCTTTATAATGTAAATTCTCGGGGCGTAAGGCGACAATTCTTTTCTCGGCTCGGGAAGGATGGCTTTCATTTCTTTTAATATTTCCATTCTGGCCGGCTTTGATTGTTTGAGTGCCTCACTGATTATTTTGTCCGTGATGCCCCTGACCTTCAAGTCCATTTGTAAGGCGGTGATACCTTGATCGGTTCCCGCGACCTTGAAATCCATATCGCCATAGTGGTCTTCTTCGCCCTGAACATCGGTCAAGATCGCGTATCCTTTTTCTTCCGTGCTTTTTTCATTGTTAATTTCCATCATTAACCCCATCGCGATTCCTGAAACAGGCCTTTTGATCGGCACACCCGCGTCCATCAGCGCCAAGCAAGCGGCGCAGGTTGAGGCCATTGAGCTTGAACCGTTGGAGCATAAAACCTCGGAAACGATCCTGATGGTGTATGGAAAATCTTCCGCCGAGGGTATCATCGGGCGCAAGGCTTTTTCTCCAAGCATACCATGTCCGATCTCTCTTCTGCCCGGTCCGCGCATCGGGCCGGTCTCCCCCACGCTGTAGGGAGGAAAGTTGTAGTGGTGCATAAATCTTTTCTTTCCTTGCAATTCCATTTCCTCGAATATTTTTTGGTCGCCGGGAGAGCCCAAAGTGAGCATAGACAAAACTTTTGTTTGTCCGCGGGTAAATAATCCCGAACCGTGAGTTCTTTTAAACAATCCCACGTTGCAGCCGATGCATCTCAACTCAGTAATTTTTCGTTTGTCGGCGCGCAAGCCTTCGCGCAAGGCTCCTTCGTGAATTAACCTTTCGGCTTCTATCTCAAAAAAGTTCAAACCTTGCCTCAGCTGCTCCGGGTCTTCGTTTACTCCGCGCAAATGTTCGGCCAATTGGTCTTTCAAAATCTCTACCTCTTCTTTTGATTCAAATAACGCTTTTTTCAGTTTGTCGCCCAAAAATATTTTTACTTCTTTTTCCAATTCTTCGTTTTTCGGGTGTTCTTTTATTTTCATCTTTTCTTTTCCGATCTTTGCTCGTATTTTTTCCTGGAAGTCGATGAGCTCGCGCTGTAAATTTTTTGTGTCATTGATGGCTTTCAGGATTATTTCTTCCGGAGCTTCTTTTAATCCGGCCTCGATCATATTAATTAGCATTTCTTTTCCCGATTCTGATTTTAAAGCGGAGACGATAAGATCAACAGAGCCTTCTTCTCTTTCTTTTACTGTCGGGAACGGAATTATTTGTCCGTCTTTTTCACCGATCCTTATCGCGGCCACCGGTCCGTTCCAAGGAATGTCGGAGCAGTACAACGCTATTGAGGCGGCAAGCAAGCTTAGCGCGGCCGGATCAGATTCCTGATCCCAGGCAAGGCAAGTGATAACCACTTGAACCTCGTGATGCAGGTTTGAGGGGAAAAGCGGACGGATGGCGCGGTCGATCAAGCGGGACGTAAGAACCGATTGTTCCGACGGCCTCCCTTCCCTCTTCATAAAGCGGGACCCCAATATTTTTCCGACAGCGTAATATTTTTCTTCGTATAACACCATTAGAGGGAAAAAATCAGCTCCTTCGATTTCTTTTTTCGCGATGACGCAGTTTGCCATTACGGCAGTGTCGCCGTATTTAACAAAAACAGAGCCGTTGGCTCTTTCGGCCAAGCCGTTAAATTCCACGGTTAGTGTTTTTCCGTTCAGATCCAGTTCAAATGATTCGGTTTCCATATTATAAGTTAAGCGGCCTTATGATTTAAGGCCGATTTTTTTAGTGATGTCTTTATATTTTTTTTCGTCGGTCTTCTGTAAGTATTTCAAAAGCTTTCTTCTTTTTGAAACCATTTTCAAAAGTCCCTTTTTGGAGTGCAAGTCTTTTTTGTGTGTCTTCAGGTGCTCCAAAAGTTGTTCAATCTCTTCGGAGAGCAAGGCAATTTGCACTTCGGCCGATCCGGTATCTTTTTCGTGTATCTTGTACTTTGCTATGATAGCTGTCTTTTCTTCTGCTGATAACATATTTTTAATTATTACATTTGTTATGCGCCTCATCCCAGGTTTTATACCGAGATGGGTGTCTGTTCATTATTAAGTTTTTGTATGTAAGGGTGCTGTCCCACTTCGCCCCTACTTCGCCAAGGCTTCGCGGGACCACTTCGCTTTTCTAAAACGTCAATTCAACTTTAAGCTGGGCTGTGCTTGCACCGCGTAGCTCCGATTGGTCGGAGCGAAGTGGTGCCCCGTGAGGGATTCGCCCTTCGATATTTTTCTGCTGAAAAATTCTCAGGGCCCGGCTCGCCACCGTCGTGGCTACGCCTTCGAATCCTTTGTACTTTGTGTGTGTAATTTGTACTTTGGGAGCAAATTTTATATATCCTGATAATTTCCTTACCCAAACTACAAACTACAAATTACAAACTACTGCAAGATTTTGCCTCGGGGGCAAAATTTGCTGTGCCCCGTGAGGGATTCGAACCCACGACCTTGAAGTTAAGAGCTTCCTGCTCTACCAACTGAGCTAACGGGGCTTTTGTATAAGGCTCATTACGGTTTTTTAAAAAATTGCAATAACCATTCTTTTTGGTCCGCTCCTCCGATAAATCCGACAAATTCGTAAACAAGTATCCACGCGGTAAAAACAACAAGCAGTCCGATAACTGCGTAAGTAATCATTTGTCTCCCTTGGGTGACTTTGCCCGGATCGCCCGCCGCGGTAATTATTGTAAATCCGGCGATGGCAAACCAGATAAGCGCTAATGCCGGGACTATTTCAAAAAGTATAAAATGTACGATTCGGTTAATTGTGCAGAAAATATCGTTGAACGTGCAGGGTTTGTAAGCTGGGTTTGGTTGTCCGTTTAATATCGGATCCCCGTTTCCGCAGCAAACAATGGATTTACATTCGCCATAATTGCATACTTGCAACCCTTCTTCCGCGGCGGGATCATCCGCCATAGCTGTTGTAATAGGCACAATTATTGACAAAAACAAAAAAAGAATTGCAGTAAAAGTAGTAAAATGTTTGATTTTTAAGCTTAAAATCATATTTTTTTAGCCGAATCTTTTTTTTGAGTATAGCCTGTTTTATTTAAAAAATCAAGCAACTAAGCCTTGTTTTGGCTATTTATTAGTCCTAATAGCATTTTTGAGATAATTTCGAAGTTTTTGTAAAAAATATCAAAGATTTCTTTGGAAATATAGCCTTCTTCGCATATAATTTCAAGCAGAGAAACACACTCATACGTGGACCCGCGGGCAGTTGTGTAAAAGTTCTTTTTGTCCGGTTTTGAAAATTTCCCACTCCCCTCCGCTATGTTTATGACAATACTAATGGAAGCTCTTTTTAGCTGGTCTCTAAGATATGTATCTATTTGTTTGTTGTTTTTTCAGGAAACGCAAAACATTTTTATTTAGTTGTTTTGCTTTTTTATAGACGTCTAATTTTTCAAAATCAAACATAAAAATTTTTGTACTTTGTGTGAGTAATTTGTTCCGCCAGCTGGCGGATTGGGAATAAATTTTACTTTAAAATATCCTAATAATTTCCTTACCCTAATTACAAACTACAAACTACTAATTACTGCAACGCTTTTGTACTTTGTGTGAGTAGTTGGTACTTTGGGAGCAAATTTTGTTATCCTAATAATTTCCTTACCCTAATTACAAACTACAAACTACTAATTACTGCAATATTTTGCGTCAGCAAAATTTGCTGTGCCCCCGGCAGGATTCGAACCCGCACCACTAGTTCCGAAGACTAGTACTCTATCCGTTGAGCTACGGGGGCTAATCTCAATGCAAACATTTAGCTTTTAGACTGCATTATTCGTTCGACGTGTCATCCGCCGGCCGTCGCCGGCGTCTGCACTCCTTCGCGTCAAATTCAGTTGAATTTGCGCTCAGGACAGGCTCGGGCCCGTCGGCCCTCCGCCCTTAATTATTTTAAAATAAATAATTAAGCGCTCAGCAAATTTTCTGGTGAAAATTTTCTTGCGAGAAGCGTCCTAATAATACAGTCTAAATAAATGTTTGCAAAACGTTTTATATTTTAAGCCTTTTTCTTATTAAAATACTTTGTTATTCGTAAAGGCGGAACAGTGTCTTGGTCAAAAAGCAAACGATTTTTGATCAGTTCCGCTTTGTTCTTTGCTCCGGGGATCTCTTTTATCGGGCTTAAGCGTTTTATAAATATCGGGGTCAAGGATATAAGTAGCATAAGGCCCATTGGCTTGCAATAAACACAGCCGAATCCAATCGCGATTCCGAACGCGAGAGATAAAAGTGTGCCGATCGAGGCGGTCCAAAGAAAAGTTAAAAGAATTGTCGGGAGTAAGATTATCGCGAGAAACAAAGGAGAGAAAGCAAGCAAGGCTCCGACCAGAGCGGCTAATCCTCTGCCCCCGCTCCCCTTTAAAAATATAGACCAATTGTGTCCCACTACCGCGGCGACTCCGCACAACGATTGAAAGTATGCTGGCGTGCCGAGTTCTCTCGCGAGCCAGATGACAAAAAATCCTTTGGCCACATCCAAAAGAAAAACAAGTACTCCCTGCCATTTGCCCACGTTTTTTAAAACATTGGACCCCGAGCTTTTTTTCCATCCGATCTCCAAAATATTTTTATGCGTGGAGAGACGGGTAATAATATAACTGAAAGGAATAGATCCGGCCAAATAAGAGACTATAAGCAACAATAGATACAAAATATATGTTTGCATTTGTTTAATCTTTTAGATAGGTTTTATCTTTGATCTTTTTAATTTGTTCGTCAAGCCTGTCTTTGTGCGCGAAAACAATTAATACAATCGGCAAAGCGGCGATATAAAACACCATAGGATCAATAGTGTACATCCAGAACAGCCCGACAATTTCTCCCAAAAGCCGGCCAATGATCTGGTTTGATATCGCGGCGCTTACGAATTTTTTGTTTAATTTGTGTCCGGCCAGCAGTTCTCCTAAAAAAATAAACAAAAGAACAAAGCCGAGAATACCGAGAGCTGCCGTAACGTTTAAATACAAAAGAATACCAAATAAGGTGGCAGCCCCTCTTCCACCCTTGAATTTTAAGAAAATGGAATAATTGTGTCCGAGTACGGCAAAGAACGCGATAATGGCGACAATGGTCGGCCAGGGCATTGTTATTTCCGCTGATGTTTGCAAAAGAATCGGGAAAAAATAACTTTTGGCGATTAAGACGGCGAAAACACCCTTGCTTGCGTCCAGAATTCCGACCAAAAGAAAAGATAAGACGCCCCAAACCTTCCCTTTTTCTTTGGCAACGATCCTCAGGGTATTTAATGCTCCTGCGTTTTTTGATCCCAGTTCGTGCAGGTTTTTTTTCGTAAACAATTTGACAAAAACCAGAGAAAAAGGAATTGATCCCAGAATGTAAGAAATTAAAGCGATCGCAATTAAATTAAAGATCATGGGTTGGATTTATTATAATTAATATTTATCAATAATGTTTACAGTAAGTGCTTTTAACCGGGCTTGCCCTGTTAAATAAAATTTAAAGATTCTTTTAAATTTTACTTTTGCTTGGCAAAAGTATTTAACAGGGTTAATCTATTAAACAGCAGCAAATTAATGATCCGGGTCCGATGTGCGCGCCGATCACCGGACCGGTCTCGGTCACGAATTCTATTTTAGCGCTAGGATATTTTTCTTCGATCATTTTTTTCAAGTTTTCGGCCTCTCCGGGATTGTCCGCGTGGCTTATGGCAACGCTTACCTTTTTCCCGTCCGCGAGAGGATCTTTTACAATGCTTTCCAGCTGTTTAAACAAAGCATCGGCCGTGTCCTTGGCTTGCATTTTCAGATTCGCCGGCTTAACAACCCCGTCTTTCATTGACAAAAGAGGCCGCATTCCGATCTTTTGCATTTGCGCCATTATTACGGCTACGGCATGGCTGATCCTGCCTCCGGCCTCAAGCCAATAAGGGTCGTCCAAAAATCCGTACAGTTTGGCTGATGGTTTTAATTCTTCCAATTTTGCCATTACTTCATCAATGGTCTTTTCTTGCACCGCCATATCCCCCGCTTTAATGGCAAACAAGCTTTCCGCGGCATCGGCGTTAAATGTATCAAAAACATAGATCTTTTTTTGCGCGTCTTCACTGAACATCTTTTTTGCTTGAATGGCGGAGTTGTAAGTTCCCGAGATGCCGGAGCTGATAGTGATCGCGAGAATATATTCGTTGTCGACAAGGGCTTCGTCAAAAGCTTTTTTGTATATGCCTATAGACGGCTGAGAAGTTTTGGGGGTGGTTTTGATGCCTTGCTTTTTCGCTTCGCGCATTTTTTGAAAAAGCGTATTGCCCTTAATGGTGTCGAACTCGGGCCAATCGATCTTAAACGGTACGGTCGCAAAACCGTACTTTGCCACAATATCCGGAGTCGTGGGGGCGCTTTCGCCTACGATGATTTTGATACTCATATATTTTATGCAATTAGTGTTTCTTTATTTTTATTCTTTTTTGCCCCCATCTTTTTTAAAAAGGTGGGGGTTATTGTTGCCAGGAAAGCACTAATGATTCCGGGCCGACATGTCCTCCGATCGGAAAACAAGCCAGGCTTATAAACTCCACTTTTACATTTTCCAAACTTGAGACCAAATTTTTCAGTTCTTCCGCTCCAGCCGGGTTGTCGCCGTGAGTGATCGCGGCTCTGATCTTTTTTCCTTGATTGCGCGCCGCCAGAGTTTGCTTTTCAAACTCTTGGAATAGAGTATTCGCGATGCCATTTAAGTTTTTTCGAATGCTTATAAAAGTAATCTTTCCGTTTTTCAGGGCAAAAATAGGCTTGAGGTTCATTTTTTCCGCTTGCCTCAAGGGTGCCGGCAAAAATTTTGGCAAGCGTCCGCTCGCTTCAAGCCATTTCGGTGTTCCATAGATCCCGATCAGTTTGAAATTGGAAACATTTTTCCGTATTGTTTCCGCGATCTCTCCGGCTTTCAATTTTGCTTCTTTGATCATATCGGCTGCCCACAAAGCTACAAGACCTTCTCCCCCGGTTGCGTTCAATGTATCAACCAGATGAATTTTATCTTGGGCTTCTTTTGGTAAAAATTTTGTTGCCTGTAAAGCGGAGTTAAAAGTTCCTGATAGTTTTCCCGATATGGTGAAGCAAATTATCTCTTCAAATCTTTTCAGTTTTTCCCGGTACGCGCCTAAAAAGTCATTAATGGATGGTTGTGATGTCTTGGCAATGGTCTTGAGTCCCCTTCTCTCTCCCTCGCGCATTTTTTCATAAACATTGCCGGGAACATCCTTTAGTTCTTCGAAATCCAATTTGAATTTTACGAGCGATATCTCGTTTTCTTGTACAATTGAATCAGGCAGGTCAACGGCCTCGTCGGCCACGATGCCAATTAATTTTTTGTTTTGGTTTTCTGTTTCCATTGATTTAATATCTAATTTTTATGAATTGGAATCGTTCCCTGTTTTTATTCTTAATTCTTGATTCCTGATTCTTTATTCTTATTTTACCCGGTTAAACAGCGCTATGCGCTAATTTTGCAAAGCAAAATTGTTTAACTCGGGTGAACGATCCACGCCACTATAAGGCTGTCCGGGCAAGCGTTTATGCTTGTGACCGGATCTGTGATACTGATAAAGGAAATATCAGCCCGTTTCGTGGTCTTTAATTTTTCTTTGAGCTTTTCCGCTTGATCCAGGCTGTCGGCGTGCGCGATAACCACTCTGATCTTTTTACCTTCTCGCAAGTCTCTTCGCGCGGCCCGTTCTATTTTTTTGAACAAGACGTCGGCGAAATCATTTGATCTTACTTTTTCCGTTGGATTGATTTTTCCATCTTTTGTTTCTATGAGCCAAAAAGAATCTTGCGGTTTTTCTTTGGTAAACCAAAACTTCGCGGTCGGATTGTCTTTTTTCCACCACGCCGCGTTTTTTAAAATGCCGAGCAGATTGATCTGAGGAATCGCCACTTCCAAGCGTTCTTTTATTTCTTTTATTTTTCTCTGTTCCCGGATGAGCTCGATCGCTTCCAAAACCACAAGGGATTGTCCGGCGCTGATGTTTTTCGAATCAACGACAAAAACCCTTTCTCTCATATTCCAATTTAGCATTTCCCGCGCTTTCAGGGCGGAATTGTAGTTGTCGGAAAGTTTGGAGCTACTGACAATGCAGATAATAGTTTCAAATTTTTCCAATTGTTTTTTGTACGATTCCATAAAGAATTCCGGAGAAATGGAAGAGATCTTCGGTTTGGTGTTCAATCCCTTCTTTTTCGCTTCTTTTATTTTTTCGCACACGTTGTGCCCGGGCAAGTTTTGTTCTTCCGGCCAGGTGATACGGAACGGGATTACTTCAATATCATAATGCTGGATTATTTTTTGGCTCAATCCCGCGCGTTCATCGATTACAATGCCGATGGAAACGTTTTCCATCGACTCTTCTCCCACCACTTCCCTCGCCATATCCTGAATTCTCAGATTTTCGACCGTACCCATATTGGAAATAATATCTCTGGTCTCATAAGGGTCATCGGTGTGGATGTGTATCTTTATTCGGTTCGCGATTTGGATAATATCAAGGCAATTGCCCAGATTTTTCAGTTTGTCCCTGATCTCTTTTTCTTTTAAGTTCGGATTTGCCAACAGGGCGACCACTTCGTATCGGTTTGATAGAATTTGGACGAACTTTCTCGTGGCTGATTCTTCGCCCGGAGCAAGGAAGGGTTTTGCCGCGACCTTTTCCACGGTCTGTTCCTTTAGCGTATCAAGGTAGGTTTCAAGGATCATTAAAAATCCCAATCCCCCGGCATCAACCACGCCGGCCTTTTTCAGTAATTCCATTTTATTCGGCGTATCAAGCAGGGCCTGGTTGGCCTTCCCGAAAGATTCGTAAAATATTTCGATGATATCTTCTTTTTCTTCTGATAACTCGTTAAAAGTTTCGGCAAAAGCGTGGACAACATCTAAAATAGTTCCCTCTTTCGGATTTTGGATTGAGTCTTTTGCTCGCTCGTATCCGAGCTTAAAAGCATTGCCAAGCTTTTTGGCATCAACTTCTTCCACGTCGCTTATCGCGGGCAAAAACCCGGCCAAAAATCCGGTGTAAATAATTCCGGCATTGCCTTGCGCCGCAGTCAGGGCGCTGTCCAAAACGGTGTTCGCGAATTCTTCCATTGAGCCGAATTCTTTGCCTTCAATCGCTTCTTTTATTCCCTTTAATGTCGCAGCCAAATTAGAGCCCGTGTCCTGGTCCGGAACCGGAAATACATTGATCTTGTTTATTTGTTCTTTATCTCTATTAACCCTCTCCCCGGAAAAGAGGATCATTTTTTGTAGTTCTTTGTACGTTATTGTATCCATAAATATCAAAAAGAGGAATCGCCCATGCTTTTCCTCTATTTTATTATCGTGCCCGGTTCTCCAAGTCTTCTAATATTTTTTTAGCAAATTCCCTTCCGCCCAATCCGAATGCCAATCCAAAAACAATAACAATCAAGGCGACGAATCCAATAAATATAGTCAGCACTATTGTCGGGACTATATTTAATTGATACAGGATGGCGAGTATCGCCATAATCCACGTGATCCAGGCAATGCTGTCGCCCAATATTCCCGAATAGGTTATTTTTTCTTTGTTCAAGCTGACGAGCACGATCTTTTTTGAAAAGTCGGCAACAAACACCGCGAAGATAAAGATCAGCATTGAAATAAAGATGTTCGGGAAATAATTGATGATTGTCAAAAGGAATGCGTTTACTTGCGCTAGGCCCAAGATGTCAAAAGAAATTGTTAAAAACAGTAAAACAAAAAATAATTCAATGATCGCTCCGAAAAATTTTGGGACATTGAGGCGAGTGTCATATTTGTCAAAAAACGGTTCCCATCCCAGAGATTTCGCCATTTGGTTCAGGCGGATCTTGTTTAAAAGGTCGGTGAAGAATCCCTTTATTTTCTTCGCGATAAGCCAGCCGATAATAAATACCAAAACAGCACCGATCAAATTTGCGGCGTTTGTGACTAAATTTTGCGTTAACATTGATAATGTTCGCTCGGCACTCGCGGAAATTATATTAAATAGATTTTGCATAATATTTCTGCGCCTCGCCGTAGCTTTTGGTTAGCTCGGGGCGAAGGCGGTTTTTATGCCCTACCATATATATGGTAGGGGCGTTGCTTTTTAATCTTATATTACCATTTTGCTTTGTGCAACCCCATATTATACCCAAGACGATTGAAAACAATGTGTATAATCAGGGTTATTCCGGCAAGAATGATCCAAAACTTTATTCCCAAATGCGCGATTGGTTCGGTGAAAATAAAGGCACCGATAACATAGTTGATCTGATCGAACGGGATAAAAGGAAACCCGGGCCTAAGGCGCAGTCTGCGCTTGATAAAGGCGAAGAGTAGATCGCCAAAAACTATACCAACGCCAAAGATCAGACCGAAAACAAAGCCATTGATCTTTTCGTAGGCGAATCCGAGTGATTCATAAATCCCCCACCCGAACTGCTTGTTTAGAATAAACATCGCTCCTGTTAGGACAGTACAGAATATGATTTCCAAAACCAATCCCCGCCAGCTTTTGTGTGTGCCTAAGATCGGCATTCCGTTTATTGTCTTGTTGTTGTCTATCGGCTTATACAAGCTGTTTAGAATATTAAATCGGTTTGCCAAAGGCGGCGTGGTATTCGCCACGTAAGCCGGAAGAAAGAATAAGGCAATAGCTAATAAATAAGGCATCATTTGTTTGCTAAAGATGAAGTTTGTAATTCCGCCATCCTATACTCATATTCTACCCTATTTAGGGAGTTTTTGGCAAAAAGTTTGTTCAGTCCTGCGTAATAGTTTTGCTTTATTTGAGACAGCGTTGTTATGGCGTGAAAGATTCTTACCTCATCCATTTGACCATCGAGACGGTGTCCGGTTGCCGAATAGGCTCCAATTCGCAAATTCATATAATTTTGTACATCTCCTTGTTGAGGAGCAATGTTTATTGAATAACCCGTTTGTTTTAATCCATTAACATATGCCTGAACAACTCCATCTCTATCAAAAGTTGTTACTATGTTATACCAAGTATTAGCGACAAAAACACTATTAGCAGATAAATCTCCGCCGATATATGCCGCCGAACCATCAGAAAAATATCCTCTTATTTTGCTTGTTCCTTGATAGCGTACAATCCAATAACCATCGTCTCCAGTCGCCCCACCGGTAACTGAACCGCAAACTATTAGCGTTTCGGGTTGCGCGCCCGCCACTGCATTATCAAATTTAACCCAGAATGACGCAATATGGTCTTTAGTCCCCATAGATAAAGACGCATTGCTTCCAAAATCAACATAATCGTCAGCGCCGTCAAAATCAAGGCAGTTTCCGGAAACGCAACCGGTACTTAGCCATGTTGGCTCGCTCGCGTCCCCCACCGCCGCTGTTCCCAATGTTCCCGTATTGGCATAAACCGAAGCCCACGAATCTTTTGTGGTGCTGTTTCCAGTCCCGTCATCCAATTTCCACTCCGAAACCATATCCGCCAGCAACGAATTGCGCAGAGAATTCGCAAACACTTGCGCCTTGGCAACACTGGCTTTCTGTGTTGTTGAGCTCATCCCAATAACGATCAAAGCCGAAAGAATACCAATAATCGCTATCACAACCAATAGCTCAATTAATGTAAATGCTTTGTTAATTCTTTGCATGGTTTGAAATTAAATTCGTGACCTCTTTTTGGTATTCAGACGGTTCCACTCCCTTGTTGGTAAAAAGTTTGTTCAGTCCTGCAAAGTAATTTTGTTGAATTTGAGAAAGTGTTGTTATCGCATTGAATATTCTTACTTCATCAATTTTTCCCGCCATTGTATAAACAGCTCCAAATCCACCAATTTGGAAATTATAAGTATTCTGTATGTCGGTTTGCCAAGAGGAGAGACTAACAACATAACCAGTTTGTTTTTGTCCATTTATATATGCTTGGGCATTAGAATCTCTGTCCATTGTTATTACTATATTATACCAAATATTATTAATTAAAGTTCCGTTCGCTGATAAAGCACCGTTAGCCCTTGTTGCCGAGCCATCGTTAAAACAAAAATAAATTCCTGTTCCTCCAATTTGTCTCCTGATCCAATAGCCTTCTGTCGCGGCCACTGTTCCGCCGCAAAAAATTAATGTTTCTTCTTCTGTTGGGGGTGATGCGTTATCGAATTTAACCCAAATAGAGACTGTGTGATCTTTTGTTCCCATTGATAACGAAGCGTTATTTCCAAAATCAACTACATCATCCACACCGTCAAAATCCATACATTGTCCGGAGACGCATTCGGCTGCCGTCCCGTAAGTAGCGACGGCATTCGGCGCGGTTGGTCCCGACCACGTTCCGTTGTTCGCATTTGAAGACGCCCAAGTATCGTTAGTATTCCCGTCCAATTTCCATTCTGAAACCATATCCGCCATCAAAGAATTGCGCAATGAATTGGCAAACACCTGCGATTTGGCAACACTAGCTTTCTGTGTCGTCGAACTCATCCCAATAATGATCAAAGCCGAAAGTATCCCGATGATTGCAATCACGACCAATAATTCTATCAATGTAAATGCCAATTTTGTTTTTATATTTCTATTCATTGTTTTAAATGTTTGGGGGTTTAACCCCCAAACATTTTAATCCCGTGCGTAATTGTTTGATAATTCAGTTAAGCGTTGTTGGTATTCTGATGTTTCCACTTCCCCATTAGCCAAAAGTTTGTTCAGTCCTGCGAAGTAGTTTTGTTGAATTTGAGAAAGTGTCGTAATCGCGTGGAATATTCGTACTTCGTCCATTTTGCCAGCGGATCGATGTAGTGTTGCTGACCAGGCTCCAATAGTAAAACTTCTACTATTTTGCACGTCTCCTGTTTGTGATGATATGTTTAGTGTTCCTGATTGTATTACGCCATTTATGTATGCTTGAGCCACTCCGCTCCTGTCGAACATTACAACAATATTGTACCAAGTATCGGCAACCAAAGAACCATCCGCGGATAAATAATTACCAAGCAATGTTGTTGTTTCTCCGTCGGAGAAATAACAATATAGTTTGTTTGTACCGTTTAATCTAACAAGCCAGTATCCGTCTGATCCAAGAGAGGCGCCGAAGGCCCCGCATTTAATCAGTGTATTATTTTCTATTGCTACCGCATTATCAAATTTAACCCAGAATGACGCAGTATGGTCTTTAGTCCCCATAGATAAAGACGCATTGCTCCCAAAATCAACATAATCGTCGGTGCCGTCAAAAGAAAGACAGTTTCCGGAAACGCAACCAGTACTTAGCCATGTGGGCTCGCTTGCATCCCCCACTGCTGCGGTTCCCAAGGTCCCCGTATTTGTAAAAGTCGAAGCCCAGGAATCTTTCGTTGTGCTGTTTCCTGTCCCATCATCAAGCTTCCACTCCGAAACCATATCCGACATCAATGAATTACGTAGAGAATTAGCGAACACTTGCGCCTTGGCAACACTAGCTTTCTGTGTTGTCGAGCTCATCCCAATGATAATTAATGCAGACAAAATCCCGATGATTGCAATAACCACAAGTAGTTCTATTAATGTGAATGCGTTGATTTTAATTCTTTGCATAATTCGAATTTAATTCTACGATCCTTTGTTGATATTCGGATGTTTCCACTCCCCTGTTTGCAAAAAGCTTGTTCAGTCCCGCGTAGTAGTTTTGCTGAATTTGGGAAAGTGTTGTTATCGCGTGAAATATTCTCACTTCATCCATTTTACCAGCAAGACGAAATTGGGACGGTGTCCACGCCCCCAACCTTAAGTTGTAAATATTTTGTACATTGCCCGGTTGAACCGATATATTTAATGTTCCCGCCTGTGACAATCCGTTAATATATGCCTTGGCAACTCCGTCTCTGTCAAAAATTACTACTATATTATACCAAATATTAGATACTAATGTTCCCGATGCGGATAAATAGGCACCGACATTATTTGCCGAGCCATCGGAAAATTCAACATATAGTCGACTCATTCCGGTGTATCTTAAAATATCATAACCAGCATATCCAGGAGCAACAATGTTGCCGCCACTAATAATCAAAACTTCGTGTTGTGGGGCTGTTGCATTGTCAAACTTAATCCATAAAGAGACTGTGTGATCTTTTGTTCCCATTGATAGCGAAGCGTTATTTCCAAAATCAACTAAATCGTCCACTCCATCAAAATCCATACATTGTCCGGAAACGCATTCAGCTGCCGGTCCATAAGTAGCGACTGTGTTTGGCGCGGTTGGACCTGACCAAGTTCCGTTGTTCGCGTACGAGGCCGCCCAAGTGTCGTTAGTGTTTCCATCCAATTTCCACTCCGAGACCATATCTGACATTAACGAATTGCGTAAAGAATTAGCAAATACTTGGCCCTTGGCAACACTAGCTTTTTGAGTTGTCGAGCTCATCCCAATAACGATCAAAGCCGAAAGAATACCAATAATCGCTATTACGACCAATAGCTCAATCAACGTAAATGCCAAATTTGTTTTTATATTTCTATTCATCATTTTTCAATGTCTGGGTATCGAATACCCGAACATTATTCTTTTGCGTAGTTTGAAATTAAATCCGCGACTCTTTGCTCATATTCTGATGTTTCCACCCCTCTTTTTGCCAAAAGTTTGTTCAGTCCGGCGTAATAGTTTTGTTGAATTTGGGAGATTGACGGTATTGCGTGAAATATTTTTACTTCATCCATTTTGCCGGTAAGCCGTCGTGTTGACGCGTCTTGCGCTCCAACCATTAGATTTGTAACATTTTGTATAGTTCCTTGGTTTCCAGATATAACTATTGGGTAACTGGTTTGTATTTGCCCGTTTATATAAGCTTGGGCATTGGAATCCCTATCCATTATTATAGCTATATTATACCAAATACCAGCAACTAATGTGCCATCCGCCGACAAATATCCGGATGCCTGCGAACCAACTCCGTCATGAAAAAGAAACCTTAATTTATTTGTTCCGGTAAATCTATAAATCCAATAGCCAGCTCCACTACCGCCAGCTCCCGTGCGAATCATTGTTTCATCTTGCAGTGCCGTTGGATTAATAAATTCAACCCATAAAGATATTGTGTGATCTTTTGTTCCCATACTCAATGAAGCGTTATTGCCAAAATTAACATAGTCGTCAGCTCCATCGAAAGATAGACAGTTTCCAGAAACGCAACCAGTACTTAGCCATGTGGGCTCGCTTGCATCCCCTACCGTCGCAGTCCCCAGTGTCCCGGTATTAGTAAAAGTCGAAGCCCAGGAATCTTTCGTTGTGCTGTTTCCGGTTCCGTCATCTAATTTCCATTCGGAAACCATATCCGCCATTAAGGAATTCCGCAAAGAATTAGCAAATACTTGCGCTTTTGCAACACTGGCTTTCTGCGTCGCCGAGCTCATACCCACAACAATCAACGCAGATAAAATACCGATGATCGCTATTACAACCAACAGTTCTATCAAAGTAAATGCGTTAATTTTAATTCTTTGCATAGTTTGAAGTTAAATTCGCGACTCTTTGCTCATATTCAGACGTTTCCACTCCCCTGTTTGCCAAAAGTTTGTTCAGTCCGGCAAAGTAGTTCTGCTCTATTTGAGATATTGTCGTAATAGCGTGAAAGATTCTTACCTCATCCATTTGACCGTCAAGCCGACCATAGCCAGCTGAAGTTGCCCCAATCATTAACAAGGATGTATTTTGTACGTCTCCATTTTGTGGTACGATATTTAATGAGTAGCCTGTTTGTTTAACTCCATTTATATACATATAGGCAGAAATATCTCTATCGAGTGCAACAACTATGTTATACCAAGTGTTAGCTATTAGTGTCCCGGACCCTGATAATGAGCCGCCTATGCTATCCGCCGAACCATCAGAAAAATAAAAAAATAGACTACTCCCAGTCCTATAAATCCAATATCCATCCCGCCCAACTCCGGCAGCTTGGACCCCACAACGAGCCAGCGTTTCCGCATTATTAGGAGCGGGCGCTGTTGCATTATCAAACTTAACCCAGAGTGATACAGTATGATCTTTAGTTCCCATTGATAGGGACGCATTATTTCCGAAATCAACATAATCATCAGCGCCGTCAAACGAAAGACAGTTTCCGGAAACACAACCGGTACTTAGCCATGTGGGCTCGCTTGCATCCCCTACTGCCGCTGTTCCCAAGGTCCCCGTATTGGCAAAAGCCGAAGCCCAGGAATCTTTTGTGGTGCTGTTTCCAGTCCCGTCATCCAATTTCCACTCCGAAACCATATCCGCCAGCAACGAATTGCGCAGAGAATTCGCAAATACTTGCGCTTTTGCAACACTGGCTTTTTGCGTTGTCGAGCTCATCCCGATAACAATTAAAGCAGATAAAATTCCGATGATTGCAATAACCACAAGTAGTTCTATCAATGTAAATGCGTTAATTTTAATTTTCTGCATAATTATAATTTAATTCTACGATTCTTTGCTCGTATTCAGATGTTTCCACTCCCCTGTTTGCCAAAAGTTTATTCAATCCGGTGTAATATTGTTCGTTGATTTGGAAAGCTGGCATTGCGGCATCATATATGCGTATATCGTCTATTAGGCCAGTAAAATAGTATCCTACCTGTGGTCCACCGATATATAAATTATTATTATAATTTATTAAGTTTCCAGTATAAGTATCCAGGGGCAAAAAAGTTCCATCAATGCAAAACCTCCCTGTTTTTAAAGAAATATCAACCGTGTAAGTTACAAAATGCCAAGAATTATCATTGTAGGTTAGCGCTGAATCGCGGGCAAGAAAGTCTCCCCCGTCTGCTCTTTCCGAAAAACAAACCTTTCCAGAGGACACAAAAATAACATATCCAGCGCCGGGACTTCCGCCGTTAAAGCGACTAATTATATGGTCAGTAGTTGTCGTACTTGTTTTAAACCAAACCGAAATAGTGTGGCTTGTGCTAGCCAAATTAAAATCAGTTTTATTTCCGAAATTTATATTATCAGCATCACCATCAAAAGATAAGCACTTGCCGTAGACGCAGTTGGTTGTTATTGCTTCCCATGTTGCCCCAGCTTTTGTTCCATTATTGCTGCCCCACGTATCAGATATTGTATCGCCAGCTCCTTCGTCAAGCTTCCACTCCGAAACCATGTCCCCCATCAATGAATTGCGCAAAGAATTGGCAAATATTTGTGATTTTGCAATGTTTGCTTTCTGCGTTGTCGAGCTCATCCCAATAATGATCAAAGCGGATAAAATCCCGATGATTGCAATTACCACAAGTAGCTCAATCAATGTAAATGCCAATTTTGTTTTTATATTTCTATTCATCGTTTTTAAATGTTTGGGGGTTTAACCCCCAAACATTTTAATCCCGTGCGTAATTGTTTGATAATTCAGTTAAGCGTTGTTGGTATTCTGATGTTTCCACTCCCCTGTTGGCAAAAAGTTTGTTCAGTCCCGCGAAGTAGTTTTGCTCTATTTGAGATATTGTCGTAATAGCGTGAAAAATTCTCACTTCATCCATTTTACCGGCGAGACGATACAGGGATGTAGTAAAAGCTCCCATTCGAAAGCTTATGGAATTTTGTACGTCTCCAGGCTGAGGAGAAATAGCCCAACTTATTTGCGATGTTCCGTTTATATATCCCGTTACATTTCCGTCCCTATCCATAGTTACGGTTATTTGATACCAATTATTAGCAATTAATGTTCCGGCTGCGGATAAATAGCCGGCAATTCTTGTATTTGCTCCTTCTCCATCAGTAAAATAAAAGTATAATCTATCGGTAAGTCTTGTAATCCAATACCCATCTTTCCCTGTTCCCGTCATTGCTCCACAGATAACCAATGTGTCTATGTCTGTTGCGGTCGCATTATCAAACTTAACCCATAAAGAGACTGTGTGATCTTTTGTTCCCATAGATAAAGAAGCGTTGCTCCCAAAGTCCACCATATCATCCACGCCATCAAAATCCATACATTGTCCGGAAACGCATTCGGACGCAGTTCCATAGGTTGCGACGGTATTCGGCGCGGTCGTTCCCCACCAGGTTCCGTTGTTTGCAAATGAGGCCGCCCAAGTATCATTGGTGTTTCCATCAAGCTTCCACTCAGAAACCATATCCGCCATCAATGAATTGCGCAAAGAATTGGCAAACACCTGCGCCTTGGCAACACTAGCTTTCTGTGTTGTCGAGCTCATCCCAATGATAATTAATGCAGATAAAATCCCGATGATTGCGATAACCACAAGTAGTTCTATCAATGTAAATGCCAAATTTGTTTTTATATTTCTATTCATCATTTTTCAATGTTTGGGTATCGAATACCCAAACATTACTGTTGAGCGTAATTGTTTGATAATTCAGTTAAGCATTGTTGGTATTCAGATATTTCCACTCCCCTGTTGGCAAAAAGTTTGTTGAGTCCCGCGTAGTAATTTTGTTGGATTTGGGAAGTCGGAATTACTTGATTATATATTTGAACATCATCAATATATCCGTCAAAAGTTCTGGTTGTTCCATATGCGGAGTTTCCAATTCTAACCACTATTCCCGTACTGTCGGGAGGTAGATCTGTTTCATTACCTCCGGATGCCGTTTTATCAATTCCGTTAACGTATATCTTTCTACCGGAATCATTAAAAGTAGTTGTCACAAGTTGCCATTGATTATAAGTTATTACGTTTTGTTGAGTAAGTGTGTTGGTGCCGTCATTTATTACGAACAATAATCTATTAAGAGAACTATTCCTAAAAGTATAACCACCTAAACCGGAATCGCCCGAAGACGACTTATCAATTATTCTTCCAAGAGTGCCCTCTCCGTAGCTTTTTGGATAAATCCAAACGGAAATAGTCCCTCCGGTTATCATTCTTAAATCCGCGACATCCGCGAGTTCAATATAATCATCATCGCTATCGAAACTATAGCAAGTATTTTGTATACAGGACGCATAAGATGATGCGCCGCTGATTGTTCCGGCTGTGTGTGTCCCCCACGTGTCGCTGGCGTTGCCATCGAGCTTATACTCGGCAAACAAGCCAGACATCAAAGAATTACGGAGTGAATTGGAAAATACTTGCGCTTTGGCGATTGTCGCTTTTTGGGTTGCATTATTCATTCCCACGATAATCAACGCAGAGAGTATTCCGATTATTGCGATAACGATAAGCAGTTCTATTAATGTAAACGCAAATTGTTTTTTTATAGTTTTTTTCATTGTTTTTCAATGTTTGAGGATTCCTTCATATAAGCTCCTGTTGAAGTTTTGCTCAAGTCCCGGCTCGTCCTTCAGATAATTTTCTGTTGAAAATTTCCTCAGGCCCGGCTCGGGTTCGTCAACCCTGCGCCCGTGATTGAGTACAATCAAGCCGTCGGCTCCGCCCTTAATCATTTGTAAAAGGATTAAGCCCTAAATATTAGTTAATTCGTGCTTTATTATTCTTTATTTTTGTTATGAATTGTTTTCGGCTCAGTCCCCTGTCGTATGCGTTTTATATTCTCGCGATGCGCCCACCAAATTAAAAGGACATAAAAAACACCAAGCCAGACATACACCCAAGAGTGAGTCCTGAACCAAAACAAGAACGGTAAAATCGGGAAAATTAAGATATTTGTCAGACTCATTGTTTTTATAAGCAATAAGAGCGCCAGCCATAAGACAAAAAGAACTAAGGAGTATTGCCAGCCCATTACCATAATAATGCAAGCGAAGATAACAGACACGCCCTTACCTCCCTTGAATTTTAGCCAGACTGGAAATATGTGACCTAATACCGGAGCAATAGAGATTAGGGCCATTTGCCACCCGGGATCTGCGTTCCAGCTTGGATTAAAAAAACGGCTCCCGATATATATAGGTAGAACCGCTTTAGCGATATCCAATGCCGCAACCAAGATCGCATATTTAAAGCCCACTGTTCGGGAGACGTTGGTCGCGCCTGTGGCGCCACTCCCTTTTTTCCTAATGTCAACATTTTTGATTTTTCCAACAAGATATCCGAACGGAATCGAACCCAAAAGATAACCGAAAAAAATTAAAACGATCAGCAAAGTTTGGTTTGAAAGCATAGAGTTTATTTTTTAATATCTTCTATCGCGTTTTCATAATGCCGGACCAGGGCTTTTTTGCGAATAATGTCAATTTCAATAGTAATTATATCAATTTGCCACCGGACAGTCAAAGAAAGTTTATGGTTTTTAAGCCAGCTCTCCCCCACCCTTATCAGCTTTTTTATTTTTACACGATTGATTTTTGCCGCGGGTGGAAATCGCCTACCCTCCCGGCCGGCTATTGTTTTTACTTCAATAAAAACATACACACTCCCCTTTTTGGCAATAAGATCTATTTCTCCCAGTTTGCGGTTTGTTTTGGTCTTTAAAAAATAGTTTTTATCCAAAATTTTGTATTTCTTGGATATTAGGTATTTTTGAGCTATACTCTCCCCTATTTGCCCAAGCTGAAGCTTGTGATTTGAATTAGCGGCGGTCATATCGGTTTAATTATATTATTTTTAATGAATAGCGTAAAGCGATCCGCATCCATTAAGTATTTAAAAAATAATACATTTTTATGTTTTAGTTGGCATTGGAATGTCCGGATTCGTGTCCACATAAATTATGTGGACATTTATGCGGACATATCCGGACATTATGTGGACATAGCTATGTCCGGATTTGTCCACATTTCGGGATACTTGTCCACATATTTGTCCACATAGCTTTTTTATGTCCACATAGCCATTTATGCGGACATAAATCAAGTAATAAGCTATTTTTGCGGACATATTGGTAAAATTAAGCGAGTTAATAGGATTATTGTTAAGATATTGAGGTATAATTTGATACTTTATTTTTGATAAAATATCAAATCCGCTAAAAAAGAAAAAACATCACTGTGAGCAAAAATATTGGGTATGGAAATAAAAAATAAGCCTCTAAATGATATTTTATTGGGATAGTCATATAGTCCACCCCAAAATTTTAAAGTGTATTTTTTGGGTGTTTCACGGGAAACACTAGCAAAAAATTATCATTCCTAAGCATATTTGTTGTATGTCCGCATAAATTATGTGGACATTTATGTGGACATTCGCCGGTTGGTAGACTGAACTTAAGGGGTATTATGTGGACATAGACAACCTCTATAATTTGGTAAAAACATATTAAAACAACTTATCTTTACCCTAAAAAACATAGATGACCTCATTTCGGCCATTTTTAGAGAAAATAGCACTTTATGCGGACATAAGGTCATTAGGTAAAATTGGGGAAGTGATAAGTTTTTGCAATAACATTTAGTCAAAAATGTTAAATGACCTTAATTTTGCATAATTTGGCAAAATGTTTCCCGTGAAACATAGTTTTAAGGCATTTGACTAGTTTTTGGTGATCATTAATGACCATTAAAAATTAGGGTAAGTATATGTTTTTTAATTATGTTTACCTTAAATTTATGAGGTGACCTTATTTTTGGTGAAAAACACTCAAAATAGTGTTTCACGGGAAACATTCAGGCGAAATAGGTAAAAATCGTAATATAAGGTAATATGGTAAAAATAGGGAAAGCTCTAATGTTTTGACATATGGTTTGGCTAAAAAACATAGATGACCTATGTTTTTACGGTAAAGGACGTATTTTCTAGAAAAACGGGAAAAATAGTGTTTCACGGGAAACTTTTTGACTGATTTTTGGTCGTAATTAGCCCAATTTGATCATTGGCTAGGGGAGTGCTGTTATTTAACGACCACGTTATTTTAGGAAATGCAAATGTAAAACCATTAAGCCTTCCCTCAAAATGACAAGTCATTCGTCGCATAAATACGTAGAAGAGGGGTAATTTTAGCCAATTTCGGGCGTTCCACGTGGAACTATGGGTGATTTTACGTCAAAAAACCGCCCTTTTGGGGTGGTTTTTGGTTAAAAGACGGGGGATGACTACTAAGTGGTGCTCCGTAGTAGAGTTTTGGCTTTGCCAAAACACACTACAGGGCTACCCCGTACTGTGTTTTATAAAACCGCGCAAAAGCGCGGCTTTTAAAACTCTAGTACGGGGTGGATCCGATGAGAATCGAACTCATATCTCTACCGTGTGAAGGTAGTATTCTACCACTGAAATACGGATCCGATGGTTAAAATGGGGGACTGAGGGGTAAAATAGTCGGGATGCTGGGAATTGCCCTCGGATACACACCTGTTGGCGTGTTCCTCGGGCCCGGCTCGTCGCCGTCGCGACTCCGCCTTCAATTCCCAAAAAGTCAGAGACTGGAAAATAGTCGGGATGCTGGGAATTGCCCTCGGATACCCACCTGCTGGTGTGTTCCTCGGGCCCGGCTCGGCGCCGTCGCGCCTCCGCCTTCAATTCCCAGATGGTCAGAGATTGGAAAATGGTCGGGATGCTGGGAATTGAACCCAGATGACAGACTCCCGAAGCCTGCATAATGCCGTTATATGACATCCCGATGTTGCGAAATTAATAGGGAATAGTATATTACGAAAAGAATTAACTATTTCGTCAATACTTTTTATTCAATTTTTAA
>Ga0265297_10004278_pt1 | contig 23690 bp, 24 predicted proteins | sample Munlanlwell13791_FD_192502 | JGI IMG/M metagenome (GOLD analysis project Ga0265297, IMG submission 192502) | Leachate microbial communities from a municipal landfill in Southern Ontario, Canada - Leachate well 137-91 | ecosystem: Engineered > Solid waste > Landfill > Unclassified | place... | reverse complement strand
AAAAAAACCTTGGGTTAAACCTTTGAGGGGTTTGGGATTTTTAGTATAATTTAAACTTAGAAACCCCTCCTTTTTCAAAATCTTAAAGTCTTTTTTGCTTGGAAGAGCCGACGCTAAAATATAATCAAAAAATTGCATTAGCCTAATTATAACTCAATAAATTAAAAAAGCATAAAAAATCGAGGAGGCAGCCCGTGTGGGGGCCCCTCCTCGGGCTTAGCTACTCCTTGCTGCTACTTAAGAAACGAAAACAAATAAATTTGCTCTCATTATTTTTCGCAAATTGCGATAAGCCACAGTTTATGCCGTAGCCTTCATAATTAACCCGCACTTTCCGTCATAATTTCATCACCTTCAACAAAATGATTGATTATCTTAATTTTAGTCATCTAAACCACAAAGATTACAAGGCGAGAAATAAAATAACATAAAATAAAAAATTATTTTCTCCACAATTAATTTTTAATTCAATCCATCTTCCACCTCGTAAGTGGAATATTGGTCAAATTTTAAATAAAAAATGGGCGCTATTGAGCACCCAAATAGCTAAGATTTTTTACAGTTAGAACAATATCGATGACAATATTTATTAGCATTCTCAGGCGTTAAAGCTCTTTCATTGAAAATTCCACCACAACCATCGCAAATACCACAACCAAAAGGAATTAACACAGAATCGTCAAAAGTTTCAAGAGCTATTGAAACTGCTATCTGCACCGAGCTAAGTTGTAAAATCACGCTCATTTCTGCCTCCGAAGATTCAATGAACTAAACAATTACAATATATAGAAAAAAATTCTATTTTGCAAGATAACTTATCGAATTATTTATCACTTCAATAAACAATATTTGTATTTATTCTTAAATCTTAATTCTTACTTCTTAAATCTATTTTCACCATCTCCGAGAATAAATACAAACCCACCTTATTGATTACCCCATGCTGGCGCTTGCCAAAAATTTCCCCTTCTCCCCTATTCTCCAAATCCTTTAAAGCCAATTTCAAAAAAGCATCTTTGTTTTTCATAAGAGTCAAAAAGTCAATCAAACGCGTGTAGGCACTATCCGCTAAATCAGCAGGCACAACAGCAATAAATTGCGCTTTAAATTCACTACGACTAATACGACCACGCAATTGATACAAATCAGCTAGCCCTAAGCGGCCGCTATACCACAGGATCATTGTTCGCGCTTTAGGAAAATCCAAACCATGCTCCACAATTTGGGTTGATAATAATAATTTTATTTTACCCAAAGAAAAATCGCTGAAAACTTGAGCTAATCTTTTTTCTCCCATTCTGCCATGAGCTAAAATTGCATTCTTAATACCAACCCCCTCTAAATTTGCTTTTATTTCATGCAAGTCCGCGATTCTCGGAGCAACAAAATATACTTGCCGGTTTGATTCAGTTTCTTTTTTAATAATTTTTTTTAATTTCTTTAATTGCTTTGTTCCTAATATAAAATCCTCTATTTTTTGATTAGAAAATGGTGTTTCTTTAATCAAACTCATTGATTTGGCCCCATTTAAAGCTAAATTAAGCGTTCGCGGAATCGGTGTTGCCGATAAAGACACTATAGAAATATCGGGTTTTTTTAATCTTATTTTTTCTTTTTGCTCAACGCCAAAACGCTGCTCCTCGTCAATAAGCAAAAGTCCGGTATCACTCAAATTAATTTTGGCAAAAAGAATTTTATGAGTACCAACTAAAAATTCTATTTTGCCTCGGTTATAAGCATCAATAGTTTTTTTATTTTCTTCTTTAGAATTAAAACGTGAAAGGACACCCACCCTAATTCCCAAATGAGAAAGACGATTTTTCGCTACCAAGAAATTTTGATATGCTAAAAATGTAGTTGGCGATAGTAGCAATACTTGTCTAAAATTTGCCAAAAACCAACTGCTTAATCGTAATGCTACTTCAGTTTTACCACTAGCAGCTTCGCCAGCGATTAAATGATCAAGTGGCTTTCTACTTCTTAATAATTTTTTAATTCTCAATAAATTGTTTTCTTGGCTACGAGTCAAAGAGAATCCAAAACTTTTATCCAAAATTCGTTCTGCCTCGTTGGCTTTTTTAAAATCAAATTCAATCTTTTGTTTTTTGATTTGTGCAAATAATTTGCTTAGCTTTTGGGATAATATTTTAGCTTCAATGCTAGCCAGAAGCCTAAGTTTATGCCATTCTTTGCCGCCCAAAACACTAAGCCTGGGATTAGAACCAATATACTTAGTAATACGATTATGCTCGCTTAAATTAGCATACAAAAAAGCATTATGACGAAAACGTAAATGATAATAAAAATCCCTGCGCTCTTTTGCCCCTAAAATTTGCTCATCCAAACTTAAGGGTAAACTTTTAGGGCCAATACCTTCCAATTTGCAAATACCATGATCAATATGCACCACAAAATCACCAACTTTAAACTCTTTGATATTCGCAAATCTTTTAATCTTAATTTTTTTAGCAAAATCCAAATCAGTAAAAAAATGAATATTGCCCAGACTGAAACCGGGGAAACTCAAAGACGGTAAAATAAAGATTTGCGCTTTATGGTCTGAAGTGATTTCCAAAAAAGCAGATTCAAGATGAGAAAAAATAAAAATAATTTGATTTTTCTTTTGCGCCAGTCTGCTCACTTTCAAAAAATTTTCCCGGCTATGAATTTGAATTCCCAAATCCACCAATTTAGTTTTTGCTCCTTTTTTAAATTCAAGAGGATAAATAAAAACCGTTTTCAAATTTTCTATTTTTTTTCGTGTCCTTAAATCATAAAAATAAATTTGTTCAATTTCATTATCAAAAAATTCAATTTTTATCGGTTGGGTGGAAATATGATCCCAAAATTCTATTATCTCTCCTTGCAATCTGATCTGACCCGGCTCATAAACTAAAGGTGAATTCACAAATCCCAACTCTTCAAAAAGAACCAATAATCTCTTAGGGCTGATAGTTGCTTTTAATTTGAGCCTAATCCCCTCTCCCCTATTTTTAGAATTAAAATGATCCAATAAATATTGCAACAATTCGGGCAAAATTAAATCACCTTTTTTGTTTAATTTTAAAATGTGCTCAAATTTTTTGAGATGGTTGATTTTTTCTAAAGCTAATTCCATTGGTCGATGACTTTCCACAAATTAAAGAATATAGTAATTATCAGCTTTCGTAAAGAAAAATCCGCCCTACTTGGGGGCGGTAATTAAATTATTCAGGATAATGGAACTTACCATTTTCATCAGCATATCTTCTACGAATATGATGAATAGCCTCGTTAACCATTAATATATAGACTTGTCTTGTGCGAATATCAGTCTTATTTATCGATGATCTAAATTCCACCAAAAGATCTATATCAGAAATATCACCATAAAAACCCAAGAACATAATGGAAATAAGTGTTTCATTATCAAAAACATGAAAGACAAAAAACAAATGACGACGTATTATATCTAAAAATGAAATTGTGGAATTAAGCTCTAATGTTTTTGAGTAAATTATGTAAAAAGTTGCGCAAACATCCCCAGGATTTTGAAAATAACCCAAATGTTGTTGTCGCTCTAACATTGCTTCCATGCTAATATCAATCATTCTTAGTATTTCAACAGAATCATTTAAAGGACCTATCATTTTCAACAGCTGTCTAACTGTCATGCAATGCACCATCCTATAAAGAACTAAACAAAGCTAATATAAATTAAAAAATCGGTTTTGTAAATATTGCCAATAGAAAAACACCCCAATAAGGGGTGCTTAAGAAATAAATAATTCGAATTCTCCATCTTTAATGAAAGCTAAAAGTGCTGGGCAACAACAAGGTTCATAATTTCCTAAATTAAATCTTTCCCTGATCCTGACAATAGCTGCATAATAAGCATACATAATCTGTCGCCAAGCATAAACATCTGAACAAGTCCTCAGATCAAAATGACGCATTGAAAGCTCAAGAGCATTCTGGAGATCATAAACTACATCTTGGGCATCATTTCGGTCACAAATTTCCGAAAAAAGCTTACAACAAAACAAAATAATTTCTAAACGATTGCCATAATCTATAAGAGAATCATCAGTCGGCTTTGCAATAAGCCAAAGTCTATATTTATCATTCGGTGTGACCTGGCAATTTAAACTATAGCAAAAAACATATTGTGGTGCTAAATTCGTATGGGTGCGCCACGCTTTAACAAATTCCCGAGCCAAGCACATCTTAGAAATTATTTGCTCTTGAGCAAAATTAGGTAAAAACTCCATAAGACCCCTGATAATCACCAAGGGCAAACCTTCAAATCTAAATTTAATTTCAATATCAAGATTAGACTCAGTCGCCATAAAACTACCTCACTTGTTAAAGGTCAATGAACAAATAAATTATATAATTAATTTAAAAAAAATCAAATAAAAATATGGCTCCCTTAAAGGAGCCATATTTTCAAATTTCTATTTTATAGCTTAGACTTCCACACCCATACTACGCGCTGTGCCTTTTACAATTCTCTTGGCTGCTTCTAGATCTTTTACGTTCAAATCCGGCATTTTAATCTTAGCAATTTCTTCTATTTGAGCGGCATTTAATTTCCCCACCTTTTTAAGGTTGGGCTGACCCGAAGCCTTTTCAATTCCCAAAGCTTTCTTAATCAAAACTGCTACCGGTGGAGTTTTAACCACAAAAGAAAAAGTGCGGTCTTTATAAACCACCACTTCTGCAGTCACAATCATTCCCTTATTCTCTTGGGTTTTTTGGTTGAACTGGTTACAAAACTCCACAATATTAACCCCATACTGACCTAAAACCGGACCCAAAGGCGGAGCAGGAGTTGCTTCAGCCGCTTTGGCTTGAATTTTAAACTTTGCTGTTATTTCTTTTGCCATGAAAAAAATTAAAATTTTTTAAATCACAAATAACAATAAACAATAATCAAACAAATATCAAATTATAAATTCCAAACGATACATCAGGCTAAGTTTTCTGCGCATTCACCATCTATGTAAGTGTAGCCTCGCCTTTAGCGATGATTATTTTTGTTATTGTTATTTTAATATTGTTTGTTATTTGGTGCTTGTAATTTGTTATTTAAAAATTTATATTTTGCGGGCATATGTGAAATCCACTTCCACCGGAGTTTCGCGACCAAACATATTTACTAATATTTTAATTTTACCTTTAGCTTCATCCACTTCTTCTACCACCCCATCGAAATCTTTGAAGGTGCCGCGAGTAATACGCACATGATCACCACCCTTGAAATCAGCCGCATAGATGGGATCTTTTTTCTGCATTCGCGAAAATATATTATCAAGCTCTTGCGAATCAATTGGCGAAGGCTTAGTGCCAAATCCAATGAAACCGGTTACATTTGGGGTATTACGCACCACATACCAAGAGTCATTGGCCACAATCATTTCCACCATCACATAGCCAGGATAAATATGCTTATTAACCACTTTCTTTTCGCCCGCTTTTAATTCTACTTGTTTCTCCTTGGGTACTACCACCTGAAATACTTTGTTTTCCATACCCAAAGACTTTATTCTTTGGCGTAATTGTTTGGCCACTTGGTCTTCATAACCGGAATAAGTATGAATTACATACCAATGGGCATCAGGATTAGAACTCAAAACAATTGGCGCTTGCTTCTTTTTGGCATTAACTTTTTTCTCTTCTTTCTGTATTTTTTCCTCTACCATAATTAAATTTAAATTAGAAATTAAGAATATGAAGTCCGAAACAATTTGAAATTTTTAATTTTGATATTTGACATTGTTTAGAGATTCGTGCTTCGTGCTTATAATTTTACCGAAGGGTAATGTACCAATTAATTAATTTGGCAAATAAATAATCAATGCCGGTTACCAAAAGAATAGAAATCGCAATGGCAATAATCACAATCACTCCATTATAAATTACGACTTCCCGACTGGGCCATTGGATAGCCACAATCTGTTGTCTCACCCCCTTGAAAAAACCGCTAATTGCCTTAAACATTATTTAGATTTTTTTATATTATTAATTTTTATCAATGTGTATAATGCTCGGGGGCCTTTTTTGCTATGATAACCTGTCTTGGGCTTATAACGAAAAATCATCTTTTTTTCCCCTTTCACTCGAGATTTTACCACCTCAATATCACAATTATATTCCTTAACTTCCGGTTTGCCAATAAAAGTTTTTTCACCATCAACAACCAAATAAGGCTTTAGAGAAATCTTTTGGACATTAATAAAATCAACTAGAAATTCATTACCTTCTGCTACTTTATATTGCTTGCCGCCAATTTTTACAATTGCAAAAATTTCCTCTTTTTTAGTGTTTGTTTTAGGCATATTTTCTAAATTATACTACTTAATTTTAACAAAAACTTTTCTTTTTGTCAATCTGTTATCTTATGAATTGTTATATTATTTCCTATTCTTTGTCAAAACCAAAATTATCTGATCTACATGCTCATTTTTATTGGCTAACCCTTTCCAATCACCCAGATAGTAATCGAAACCAAGTTGTTTAGCTAACTTTACTATTTTTTCCTTAGAATGAAAAAATTTCTCTGTTTCTGCTTCTTCCATATATCCTGCCTCTGGATTCCCAGATTGTTTAAAAAATTTAATTCTGAACCTTTCACCATCTTCCAATTTTCTAGTTTCATTCTCGGGGAATTCTTCACCTTGATAAAGAAAACGAGCATTAGTAGAAATACTTTTTAACTCCGGGCTCAAAGTGGTAATTGTAGCAATCATTTTCCCTCCATCTTTTAATTTTTTAGATAATAATTCAAACAAAAAACTAACATTTTCAATATGATCAAATGTATATTTCATAATTGCCAAATCAAGAACTTCATCTTCTAAACCATTTAAATAATTTAAAATATCATCTTCAATAAAAGTAATAACCTCCCATCTATTTCTATATTTATCATCATCAAGATATTGTTTAGCCAAATCAAGCATATAAGGAGAAATATCCACCCAGTCAAGATGTCCATTTGGTTTTTGCAAAAGCTTAGCAAAAAATCGATCGTAACGATCCGGATGAGCTCCTCCGCCCAATTCGGCAGCATAAATTGGACCTTTTATCCCCGTCATCTCTTGCATAATAATTTTATCAACAATATCCGCTACTCTAAAATTCTTCTCATTTTGTTCAAGCTCGGCGAATTTCTTCGCCACATTGTGATTAAAATACATTTCTAATCCAGATCCAATTTGTTTTTTCTTTTTTTCTTCCTCAACCATATTTTAATCTTATCAAAGATAATTTTAATTTACAAATCAGCAAAGGAAACTTTACGGCCGCGAAAAGATAGATTATTTAAAACTCCCAAAATTATATAACTGGTTAATAACGAGGAGCCGCCATAGCTTAAAAAGATTAAAGGCAAACCAGTGATAGGCATTGCCCCCATATTCATACCGATATTAACAACCACTTGCAAAGAAAAAATAAACAAAAATCCCAAAGCCAGTAAGTAGCCCCTTTCTTCTTCACAATTTTTAGCAATTAAGCTAATCCTAACAAAAAAAATCAAATATAAAAGTAAAATCATTAATGACCCTACAAAACCGGTTGCTTCAGCCGAAACTGCATAAATAAAATCCGCATAACGGACTGGTAGAAATTGCAGCTGGCTTTGCGTGCCTTTACCCAATCCCCTACCGCTTAAACCGCCTGAGCCAATAGCAATCATTGATTGCCAAACATTATAACCGCTCCCTAGCACATCAGCTTTGGGGTTTAAAAAAACTGATAACCTATCTCTTTGGTAAGGCTTGAGCATAAATTCATAAGACAAAGGTACCATAATTATCCCAATTGCTAAAATAACATAAAAAAACTTACGGTTTGCCTTTGAAAAAAAATAAATAACAAAACCCGTTGCCAGATATAATAATGCTGTACCCAAATCGGGTTCAAGCATCACTAAAACAATTGGCAAAAATAAAAGAATTAAAAAAATTATAAATTGTTTTATTTCTATCTTTTTTTGAATAGATAAATATTCGACTAAACTTACCACCAAGATAAATTTGAACAATTCTGATGGCTGTAAATTAAAAAATCCCAAATTAATCCAACGACTAGAACCAAATTTTGTTGTACCTAAAACTAAGACTAAAACTAATAAAAATACACCGATACCATATAGATAAGGCCAAATAGAAAAATACGTTTTATAATTAGTACGGCTAAAAATAAAAAAAAGAATTATGCCCAAAACCAAAAAAACTGCTTGCAAATTAGCCAAATATCTTTCTCCGGACAATGTCGCCAATAAAATGATGCTGTAAATAGACAAAACAATAGGCGGTAAAAATAACCAAAAATCTATAAAAATATTTTTTTTCATAGGGTATCAAGAACTAAAAACAATTACAGATCCACCCAAGATTTCAAAACGAGTGATCTCTTTTTCTTTTTTTTCAAAAATCAGATTAAGATTAGTGGCTTTTTTTATCTCTTTGGTAAATTTATTAAAAAATTCTTGTTGTTTTTTATCAGTATCGATATAGAATATCGCTTCTTCTCCAAAGTGATATCCTTGTTTTTTTCGTAAATCTTGAAAATTCCTAATTACTTCTCTTAATACGCCTTCTTCTTCTAATTCCTTTGTCAATTTCGTATCCAAAAACAGCTCCCCTTTCAAAACTTTTTTAACATTAAGCTCATCCTTTATCAATTGTTTTTGATCTTCATCCAAGGCAAAAGGTACGCTGGCGCTCTTTAAAGGCTGGCGTACTTTTAAAGACTTTTGCATCCGCAAATCAAGTAATTTGGAAATTGCTTCTCTTATTTGGCTCATTTTCTCCAATATTCTATTATCAACCTTGGGTTTATCTTTAATCGGAAACAAATGCACACTTAAAGGCTCATTCTCGTTCTTTATTTCCTTATAAATGATTTCTGACAAATAAGGCAAGAAAGGAGCCGCTAAAACAACTAAATCTTTTAAGATTTTTGCCATAACGGGCAATCGTTTTTGGGCATCAGTTTCAGAATTAATTTGTGATTTTAAGCGCCGAATATACCAAAGTGACAAATCGGCAATAAAGCTATCAATTTTTCTAGCCGCTTTTACTAGTTCATATTTTTCCATCAGAGTGATCACTTCGCTATAAAGTAAATTCATTTTTTGCAAAATCCATTGATCCAAAAAAGGTAAAGCACTAATTTCATTCCCATCTAAATAATTATAATCATCAATTTTCTCAATTTGATATAATTTTTTATAATAATCCAAGAATTGGAAACTATTAAAAGTGCGTAAAATTATATTTTGGAAAGTTTGACGAATTAATTTTTCAGACATTCTGTAGTTTTCTCCTAAGGGCGCCGATGAAATCAAAAAGAAACGTAAAGAATCAGCGCCATAAATATTAAAAATATTCTTAGGGTCAGGGTAATTCTTTAATTTTTTACTTAATTTCTTGCCATTTTCCGCTAAAATGATACCATTAACCACTACATTTTTAAAAGCCGGTTTATTTTTGCCCAAACCAATATCATTCAAAGTCAAAGCTGTAGCTAAAACATTTAAAGTATAAAACCAGCCACGAGTTTGGTCCAAGCCTTCAGCGATAAAATCTGCTGGAAAATCTTTTTCCATTTCATTTTTATTCTCAAAAGGATAATGGTGCTGAGCATAAGGCATTGCCCCCGATTCAAACCAACAGTCGAAAACCTCGGGGGTCCTTTTCATTCTTCCTTTGCATTTAGGACATTTATAAGTTGCTTCATCAATATAAGGTCTGTGCAAATCACTAATTTGGGTTTTTGTTTTTTGTTCCAAATCATTAACAGAGCCAATGGTTTCCTTGTAATCACAATTTTCACATTTCCAAACAGGAATTGGCGCCCCCCAAAAACGATTGCGGGAAACCGCCCAATCACGAGCGTCAAGCAACCAATTGCCAAAACGACCATATTTTAAATAACCGGGCACCCAATGAATTTGTTTATTATTGCGAACTAAATTATTTATCAAATTAGAAACTTTTATATAGTATGTTTTGATTGGAAAATATAACAAGGCTGTGTCACAACGCCAACAAAAAGGATAAGCATGTTTTATGTCTTGTTCTTTAAACAAAATCCCGCGATCACGCAAATCTTCAATGATCAGCTCACCAGCTTTCTTGACATCCTCATTTTTGCCTGGCTCTGTTTTGCTCTTACCTTCATCATTGACACTTAAGATCATCCCCAATTTGTTTTTTCGTCCTAAAAGCATATCATCTTCACCAAAACTAGGAGCAATATGCACGATTCCAGAACCATCTTCTGTATTAACAAAATCTGCTTCATAAATTTTGTAGGCATTTTCGATTTTTCCTCCGGTGTAAAATTCCTTGCCATTAGGATAAAGTGGCTCATATTTTAATCCCAAAAGATCTTTGCTTTTATACTCTTCAATAATTTCGTATTTATCGTCTAAAATATCCAAACGGTCTTTAGCCAAAATTAAATATTTATTTTCATATTTAATTTTTACATATTTGTAATCACCTATTGCCAAAGCCAAATTGGCAGATAAAGTCCAAGGGGTGGTAGTCCAAACTAAAAAATACGTATTGTCATTTTTATCATTATTTATTTTCCCATCTAATTTAAATAAAATGTAAACTGATTTATCAACCACGTCTTTGTAGCCTTCGCTTACCTCAAAATTAGATAATGGCGTGCCGCAACGCGGGCAATAAGCCAAAACACGACGATCTTCATAAATTAAACCCAAATCATCTAATTGTTTAAAAACCCACCAAACACTCTCGCTATAATTTTTATCCATCGTGAAATAAGCGTTGTCGTAATCGGCAAAACGACCAAAACGAGTCAAAATTTCCACAAAATCGTCCACGTGTCGCGTAACAGCTTTACGACAAAATTGGTTAAATTTATCAATACCTAATTTTTCAATTTCTTTTTTGGTTCCAATCCCTAATTCTTTTTCCACTAAATTTTCTACCGGCAAACCATGACAATCCCACCCCACTTTACGTTTCACATAATAACCGCGCTGGCTGAAAAAACGCGTAATTGTATCCTTTATGCTACTTGCTAAAATATGCCCATAATGCGGAGAACCAGTGGCAAATGGCGGGCCATCATAAAAACTAAAGTTTTTATTTTTTTTATTTTGTTCTAAAGATTTTTCAAAAATCTTATTTTTTTGCCAAAAAGATAGTATTTCTTCTTCTTTTTTAGGATAATTAAATTTTTCCATTTTAGTTTTTGAGATTATCTAAAACCTTATTAACTATAGCATCTGCTTCTTTATTTTTATCTCTACTGATATGTTTGAAATCAATTTCCAAATTATTATCAAATATCAAACTTTTTATTCTCCTATTCAATTGTTGCATCCGCGGCTCTTTAACTTTATACTCACCATTTAATTGTTTAACTACTAATAATGAATCTAAAAAGAAAAAAGCTTTATTTGCTTTCAATTTGACTAATTTGTTCAAAGCTAAAATTACCGCTTTATATTCAGCTTCATTATTAGTTGCTCGCCCCAGATATTCTCCTTCTTCGTATAATAGATTTTTCTTTCTGTCATAAATCAGAAAACCCCCGGCCGCTTTGCCCGGATTACCACGCGATGCCCCATCAGTGTAAACAAAAAAGTCATTACTCATAAAAAAATTATAGCAATTGTCCCTTATAAAAACAAGTTCTAAAAATTAGATTGATAAAGAGAAAAATCCAAAAGATCAGAAATGCTCTTAAGCTGATTGGGAAATTTAACAAAAATTTCCTTTTTATTTTTTTCATTGGCACCCATTTGGCCAATAGAATGAATTATACTATCAGGCATACCTAAAAGAAACCCATTTTCCAAAGTAAAATTAATTTCTGCCCGATCGTCATCACCAAAAAGTTTAATTTTGAAAAAACGAAATTTATTAGCCAAATTACGGTTAAAATTAAGACTACATTTGATTTCTGAACCGATTAAAGAACAAGCCGGATCAGTCGCTAAAGCTTCAGGAAAAGTCTCATCACCGGAAAATGATAACGAATATGAACCATTATCGCTATTAATTTTGATTACTTTTTCAATTACCGGCCCTCCGGCTTCAATTTTTTCTCCTCTTAACCAAAGAAGATTATTATCGGCATTATTACCGGCTGGAAAAAATAAATCAATTTTCAAATTACCATCAAATTTAGACAAATCAAATATTTTAGATTCATCTTTGTTAATTGAAAAAACTGTATTTTTTTGTTGGCTAAAATCAGCTACCGAAATTTTGTTATAGATATAGCCAGTCTTAAAAACATCAGAGAAATTAGAATTATAATCAAGGTCGGAGTTATTGAAAAGAGTGGCATCAATAGATAAAACCGAAAACAATGGATTTTCAATTATATTTTCATTTTTATCCGGCCATCTCAAAAAAGCGTTGCTGCCTTGTGGGGATAGGGCTGAATTTGGCGTATAATTGCTTATTTCAAATAGAGCTGTTTCCACTCCCCCCCAGGCCAGCCAATAATTAACTTGAGAATTGTAACTTTCTCTTCGACTGGTTAAAGAAAAAGCAACATAAGAAAAAGCCAATTCTCCAACAATCATTAAAGCTCCCAACAATACCATAGTATATAGTAGAGCCGATCCTCGCTGTTTTTTTATTTTTTTATTTTTTTGCATAAATTCTATAGATAAGGATTAGAAATAACTAAAGGCACATAAATTTGATTAAGCTGTCTCTGATATTTTTTGTTTTGCCAATTATTAACAGCTGTTACCCTTAATTTAAGATATATGTCCATTGGCGGTAATTCTCCAAGAGAAGGATTATACACAGAAAGTGGCAATTTATTACCATTATTATCAACCTTTATGGGTATAGAAAAATATGATTCTAAATTGGTACCAAAATTTAATAGTTCTGTTAATGATTGATCTTGTTTCCAATAATGATTAGAAACCGCATTTTGGTTATAAACCCAACTTTCTATATACATTGTACCACCTTCTTGTCCTTGATTTTTTTTCAATTGAAAAATATAAATTTTCTTTTCGTTGCCTTCTTTGGTCTTAACATACAAATTATTACCCTTATAAATGGAATCCCAATGAACCGGCAATACACCGTTGGAATTGGGAGAAACATAATTGTCACTCAATAAAAACAAATGGGCAGTTTGACCGCCAAAAGATGATATACCAAATTCTCCATCAGTAAAAAAATCTCCATCGGCTTGCCTAAGGACACCTTGTAATATCTCATTGGCATTTTTAACTTGTTCATTAACATTTAAAGATAATTCCAATTCTTTTTTGCTTAAAAGTGTGCTATTCATTAAGTTATAAGCTACTGCTAATAAAGAAGTAAAAATAAAAGTAGCTACCAATAACTCAATTAGAGTAAAACCAAATTGTGTTTTACTAATATTTGTCATAATTTCTTAATTTAACCCTAAATGATTAGTTAAAACCGTATAATAATCCTTTTCTTTGGCGCCATTACGATCATTATAAGTAATTGTTATATGAGCACGGACTAAATTTTTGTTCTCTATCCCATCAATACTCATTTTTTCTAATTTTAAATTATAGTCAAAACTAAGGTTATGACTTTCGTCAAGTGGTTTAGACTCAGTTTTGGCTTGATTAGTGATTTCAATTTTGTTATTAATTTCTTTAAAATAAATTGGCATATTATTGTTAGCAAGAGGCAAAATGCTATTAGCCCAATTAGTTTGATCGTTATTGTCAAAAGCAATTTTATTACGATAAGCAACTAAATAAGAAAACTGCTGGCTTGCAATTAAATCTGCATAGGTTTCCGCGTTATGCCTTAAGATTTCGTTCTGGTTAGAAACAGTGATATAAGCCACAATAAAAATCATTGTCCCTAAAAGCCCAATTGAGACCAACACTTCCAACAAAGTAAATCCAACTTGGTTTTTAGAAAAAACAAATAAATCTTTTAAATATTTGATAAATTTATTACAAATAATGCTCTTTGTATTTAAAGTTTTGAGTTTTGAGTTTTGAGTTTTGACTTTACTTTTAATATGGTCCATATAAAATTGTTTTTTGGTTTAAATCAATTTTTTGTTGCTCTGTATCTTTTTTCAAAATCAAAGAAAAGTCTTTATCAAAGTCAAAATTATCTTCAGCTTGCAATTTTTTTACTGATAAACCGCCCAAACCGCTATTAATTAAAACAAATTGAATCTTTTTAAAATCAGCATTCTGGTTCATAACCATCGTAATGTCAGAAGGAATAACCACTTTAAAATCTTCGGTTGTGTCATTGGGGTTGTTTTTATTATAGCAATAACTGGAAACTTTTTTTGGAGTAGATAAAGCATCAAAATCAAAAATCCTTTTTTGACAATTGCCTTTGCGAACATTTTCTCTGCCTTGACTCAAAAGGCTCCTTATGTCAGTAATACTTTTTTCCAAATCGCTATTTTTCTGTAATTTGGAAAAACTGTAAAGTACTCCACCAGATAAAATGGAGATAATACCAATTACTGCTAAGAGTTCAAATAAGGAAAAACCAAATTGGCACTTTGCTCGTTTAAAATAACTCAAGATCGCCAAGTTAGAACTCGGTTTTTTCAATTTCATCTTAATCTTATTTTAACACAATCAAAGCAAAGCATCTATCCACACTTTCGCTTGAGGCAAAAAATAAATTAGCAAAAAAGAAAGAATCAAAAACGGAGCAAAAGCAATCTTGTCGCTTTTTTGTTTTAATCCAAATAAAAGCAAAGGAATTGCCAGCATCGCTCCCAAAACAAATGAGAACCAAAGCATAAAAAGAGATAATTTAAAACCCAAAAAAAGACCCAAAACAAAACCCAATTTGGCATCACCCAAACCCATTCCTTTGCCCCTGGTAATAAAATATAAAAGCAAAAAAAATGTGAGTGCAGCCAACCCGCCAATTAACGGATTCCAAAGATTAAGAGTAAAAAAAACTGGGGCGAGATTAAAAATTATTTTTATAATTGCAAGTAAAAATAAAAGCAAAATCAAAGGATCAGGAACTAATTGCTTCTTGATATCAAACAAAAAAATAATTAATAAAATTGATCCCAAAAAAAAATTAAAAACTGAAGCTGCACTTAAACCAAAAATTAAAAAAGTTCCCACAAACAACAAACCGCTTAAAACTTCAATTAAAATTGGTAAATAACCAATCTTTTTTTGGCAATAACGGCATTTACCACCTAAAATAATAAAGCTAAAAATAGGAATCAAATCAAACCAGGCCAGTTTTTTCTCACAATGCAAACAATGAGAACTGGAAATAAGATCAAGCCTCCATTTGCCTTTTTGCCAAACTAAACGTTCAATTATTACCCCTAAAAAACTTCCCCATATAGAACCAAGAAAAAAAATAATAAACAAAATTATACAATTCATCTAATTATGATTTATAATCAAACATAATCATTGCCACTTTTTTAAGAAAATAAATATAGATTTATTTTCCAAAAGCAAGGGCTTTTGCCTAAACCCTTGCTTTATACAAACGTATTCTCTTGAGCTATTATTTAGAATCAGATAAATCATCTTTCAGAACAAGACCCACCTATTTTACATTCAAAAATTTTGCCGCTTGATTCTAAATAAGTTTTTACATTATATGTACTAGTAGAAGTACTCAAACAATTGGTGTTATTCCATGGCTTGAAATCGGTTTTATTAGTCGCTAAACATTGAGGAGTCAAACTTGCAACTGTCCCACCTGATAAATAACCAGCTAAATCAGTATGACTAGGAGCATAATTACCCCCATTATCGTTAGCATAAGACTCTTCCGCCTGAGAAATAGCTCTCACAATTGATTTTCTTTGGGTATCACGAGCACTTTGCCTAGCTTTTGATAAACTGACTAAAATCAAAGCAGCTAAAATACCAATAATGGCAATTACTGCTAAAAGCTCAATTAAAGTAAAACCTCTTTGTTTTTGCATAGTTTTTAAAATTATTTTTTAAAATTTTAACTAAAAATTATTGTTTAATTAGAATTATTATAAGACAATTTTTAAAACAAGTTATCCACAACCCCGTTCAAATTATTTGGACGGGGAAATATCAAACCTCAAGCATCAAATTTCAAACAGATTATATTTAATACAAAATAATGTATTGCTTAGAATTTAGGATTTATTAATTGATTATTGTTTACCTGCCCGCAATGCTTCGCAACGCAATGCAGGCGGATTATTTTATATTTGGAGCTTACAATCTAATTATATTCTATTTTATATTTATTTTTTGATTTTTGATTTATTCTATCCTGTAAATTGAGTTAAGCCATAGATTGGGGCGAATACAGCCCAGACCATAATGGCCACTCCAATAGCCAAAATCACAATAATTAAAGGCTCAACTAAAGCGATAACTCTTTTCACTTGTTCGTTAGCTGCCTGTTCATAATATTCGGTTAATCGTTCAAACATTTTTTCCAAAGTTCCAGTTTGCTCTCCTACAGCAACCAATTGTGATTCCAAAGTGGGAAAAACATTTTCTTGAGCTAAGGACGAGCTAAATGGCAAACCCTTAGCCACCTGTTCTCTTACTCTCACCACTGCTTCCTTGTAAATAAGGAAAGGCATTGTTTTGGAAACCAAATCTAAAGTTTCCAAAATGGGAGTAGCAGATTTAAATAATAAGAAAAATAAACGATTTAATTTAGTCATTAAGCTCAAAAGCAAAACTTCTCTCACCAATGGCAAACGCAGTAAAACCTTTTCATAAATCATTCTACCTTCTTTACTATTTTTAACATACCAATAAATATAGATAATTAAGCCTGCTAAAACAGCCAATATCAACCACCAATAATCAGCCAAAAATGTGCCTGCCCAAATAACTGCCCTGGTTTGCCAGGGCAAAATCATACTGCCTTCTTCAAAAATAGATTTAATCTTGGGAATAAAATTAGTTAAAACTAAAAATCCAACCACAATCATTGCCAAAACAATAAAAATTGGATAGATCATTGCACTCACTAAAGAAGAATTAAATGCTCTCTCTTTTTCGGTGGCGTCAGCCAATAAATCCAAAACTTGTGGTAAATTGCCACTAGATTCGCCAGATCTAACTATAGTAGTTAAAACCGGGTCGAAAACTTTAGGATAAGCGGCTAAAGCCCTAGACAAACTTTCACCTGATTCAATTTGTTCAATTAATACTGCGATAATAGAAACAAAATATCTGTTCTTAGTTTCTGCTTTAATTATTTTTAGAGCTTTGTCAATTGGAAAACCGGATTCAAGCATAGTGGAAAGTTGACGCAAGAAAATCGCTTTATCAGCCACATTCACTCTTTGAAATAAACTGTTCAAAACTGGTTCGTTGCTTTGCGTTTTAACCCAAAGCACAAGCAAACCATTGTCTTCTAAATGCTTTTTGGCCGCAAGCATATCTTTAGCTTCTATCACCCCTGTTTGGATAAAACCTTTATTATCTTGCGCGCTATAAAAATATTTTTCCATATTTAAATTAAATTACAAATATCAAATTCTAAAAAATAATTTCTAAATTGTTTTGAATTTTGAACATTTTAATTTTTATATTTGTTTGATATTTGTTATTTATTTTTTGGTATTTAATCAATACAATTCTTGTTTAAAATTCTGTGGTGATTCTGCCCAAACCAAAGCATCTTCAATTTTTACTTCTCCTCTTTTTACTAAATCTGCTAATGATTTATCTAAGTTTATCATCCCTTGGGCAAAAGAAGTTTGAATAGCATTGGGAATCTGATGAGATTTACCTTCCCTGATCAACGCTCTCACCGCACTGGTACCAATCAATATTTCACAAGCTGCAATTCTTCCGCCTTTTATTTTAGGTAACAAACGTTGAGAAACAACCCCTAATATAGTATTAGATAGTTGTTGTCTAATCTGTCTCTGTTGATATTCAGGAAAAATATCAACCATTCTATCAACAGTTTGAGCAGCGTTATTAGTGTGCAGAGTAGATAAAACCAAATGGCCAGTTTCTGCTAAAGAAAGAGCTGCTTCGGCGCTATCTTTGTCTCTTATTTCACCTAGAAAAATAATATTTGGATCCTCACGCAAAGCAGATTTTAAAGCTCTAGCAAAAGACAAAGTATCAGAATATACCTCACGTTGGGCAATAAAACTTTTTTTATCCGAGAAACCATATTCAATCGGATCCTCAATAGTAATAATATTTTCTGCTCGATTATTATTAATATATTCTATCATTGAAGCAATAGTAGTGGATTTTCCATGGCCTGTTGGCCCCACCACTAAGAAAAAACCTTGTTTGGCGGTGGCAAATTTTTCTAAAATTGGCGGCAAATTCAATTCGGCAAAAGTTAGAATTTCTGAAGGAATTACCCGGCAAGATGCACTCAATTGACCCATTTCATAAAAAATATTAACCCTCATCCTCTGACCATCAAACTTAAAAGAGAAATCAACTTCTCTTTGCTTTTCCAGATATTGCCTTTGCCAATCATCCATATGGCTTGAAAAAATCTCTTTAATATCATTAGATTTGAAAACACGAGTTTGCTGTGTCATCAGCTGGCCATTGATTCTATAAACAACAGGCTTGTCCGAATAAAAATGGATATCACTGGCTTGCATTTGTTGAGCAGAGCGAAAAATTTTTTCCGCTTCCACATTAATGCTATTGGCCATTGGATTTAAAACTTGAGGACTTCCTGAACCGATTTGATTTTGATCCATAATTATATTTATTTTAACCTAAAATCAACTAAAACTTATCCACAACTAACTGAAAATAACAAATGTCAATTAACAAATAAACCCGCCCGCATCAGCTACCAGCCCGCATTCGCTAAAACTACAGCCTTTGCCGGCGAGTTATTTGGTGCTTAAAATTTGTTATTTGTTTTTGTTATTTGTTCTAGAATTGTTCTTTCAATTCGCTACCCATTATGGAAACACGTAAAGCTTCTTCCAAAGATGTAATCCCATTGGCCGCCTTAACTAATGCGTCTTCAAACATAGTGGTTGAACCCTCTTCTCTTGCTTTTTGAAAAATTTTAGAAGCAGTGCTGCTTGTGTGTAAAACAGTTTGCATTTCTTCGCCGATTTCGATTTCTTCAAAGACGCCAATTCTTCCCAGATATCCTTGATGACAACGGTTATCATTAACTCCCTCATAAAATTTATATGGTTTTTGAGGAATAGTTAAATTGGCACTTTTAGGAATTTTATCAATAATACCGGAGATTTTAGCATAGAGATTCTTGGGCACATTGGCTTCTTTTCTGCCATAGGGGCAAAGTTTTCTTACTAATCTTTGAGCAATGACCAAATTTAAAGCTGAACCGATTAAAAACGGCTCAATCCCCATATCGATTAAACGAGGAATAGCTCCAGCTGCATTGTTAGTATGCAAAGTGGACAAAACTAAATGTCCGGTTAAGGCAGCGTGAACAGCCATTTCGGCAGTTTCCTTATCCCTAATTTCCCCAATCATAATCACATCAGGATCTTGACGCAAAATAGAACGTAAACCGTTAGCGAAATCAAAACCGATTTGCGGCTTAACTTGGGATTGAGAAACACCCTCTATTTCATATTCCACCGGATCTTCCAAAGTAATGATGTTAACTTCCGGCCGATGAATTTCAGATAATGCCGCATACAAAGTGGTAGATTTGCCACTCCCTGTGGGACCAGTCACAATCACCATTCCATAAGGTTTCCTAATGCTCTCTCTTATCTTTTCCAAATTAATACCCCCCAAACCCAAATTTTCAAAGGTCATTAATTTTTTTTCTTTTTCCAAAATTCTCATTACTATTTTTTCACCATAAACTGTAGGCAAAGAAGAAATCCTCAAGTCTATTTTTTTATGATTAAATTCCACGCTAAAACGGCCATCTTGAGGTTTACGATTCTCGTCTATACGCAAATCAGCCAAAATTTTCACTCTGCTTACAAGTGATGGCAAAAAATCTTTATTGATAGAAAGAAAATCAGATAGAACTCCATCAATACGGTAACGAATTCTAATCTCATGGGTAAGAGGCTGAAAATGAATATCGCTGGCATTTTTATAAATCCCAAAACTAATAATTGCGGCAATCATTTGCGGCACATAACCTCGACCAATTATTTTTTTTAACTCCTCAATATTTTTAGGCTGGTCAGCCAATAATTTTGCTAAAGAAGAAATAGCATCCTGTTGTGTTTCATTAATCTCCATTGGCTTTACTTGACCAGTTATTTCACTGGAAACTATTTTGGGCGTAATTGATTGCTTTTGAGTTTTATTCAAATCAAGCGAATAATCATTTAAATAATTCTCTATATCCGAAAAATTAGCCGCATAAACTTCCAAATCGACATTATTTCGTTCTTCTATATAGCTAACTAATTTTTCAATTACCGGATGAGTTGGCCAACAAGTGACCACTTTAAAAATTTTATCACCGATAGCATCAAAAAGCACCAATTTATACTTTTGAGAAATTTCTATGGGGATTCGTTTGGCTAAATTAAAATTAAATTTATAAGCTGCTAAATTAACAAGGGGGGTTTTGGAAACCGCAGATAACACTCGAGTTATTTGTTTATCTTTAGAAGGAAATTTGTCAAATAATACTTCTTCAATTCTGCGGTTGGAAGCATTTTTTTCCTCCAACACCAAATCAAGCTCGTTATTATCCAAAGCTCGTCCTTTTTTTAATTCATTAAAAACAAGCTCTTCATTATTGACTTCTTTTTTTGCTTTTAAGGATATTGATACCATTTCAAATATTATAACAAAAAATTTGGCAATTGAAAAATTATAAATTAAAAATTTATTTAGGTTTTATAAATATTAGAATTTATTGGAACGGATTGTCTTTTCCCACTTGACTGGGAGAATAATTAATAGGTAAATCAGTATAAAAAGAACGTTCATTAAGTTGATTTTTTAAGCTTTCTACTGATTGAGTGTCATCAACACTTTGTCTGCTTTGCGGTGTCGAATACCAAAATAATGAACCTAAAAGTATCAAACCAACAATTCCAAAGATTATAAAAAATTTATTTTTATCTTGCATAATTATTATTTAATGTAATAAACAACCAAGTTTAAATTTACAGTTAAACTGTTATCACCTGTTTTGCTTATATTGATTTGGTTAACTTGAGCCACCTTTTTTATTTTCTCCAAATTGTTCATAAATTTATAAATATTTTGGTAATTAGAAACCGCAGTTAAATCTACTATGTAAGAAGCCAATTCTGCCGGTTGGATATCGTCAGAAGAAGTCGCCGAGGTAGAAGGGCTTAAAGAACTGGAATCAGAAATCGAAAAATTTTTGATTGCTACACCCGAGGATTGAGCTGCTCCCTGAATACTTTTTAAAAATTGTGCCGAATTTTCACTTTTTGGCATTGCTAAATGTAATTCTTCTTTAAAGGTGGTTTCTTTTACTTTTTCGCTCAATGCTTGCACAATATTTTGCCTATTTTCCCAACGAGCTAAGCTAGATTGTTCATTAGCTAAAATTTCACCGGAATTAAGTACTAAAGTAGCTCCTTTATAAACGCCAAAATATAAAGCTAAAAGGCCAATTAAAAATAAAATGATTTCTATGATAATTTTTTGGCTTTTCATTATCTTAAATTAACTTCCAAAGTAAAATCGATGCTTGCTTGTGTGTTACCTTCTTGTTGGCTAGCGTTAGAAATTTGTATATCCTTAAAATATCCTTCTTGTTTAGATAAAGCTGTAGCAAATAAGCTCACTTCATCATAAGAAGCAGCTGTTCCTTGGAGACTGATTTGACCTCCGCTGGCAGACAAGGAAGTTAAGGTGGTATTTTTAGGGGTAGAAACCTGTAAAGCTTTTAAAATAGTAGTGGCGTAAGGTTTGCCGTATAAAGTGGCTAACTGGCCAGTAATTGTTTCTAATTGTGATAATTCGTCTTCACCCACCTGAGACAAAATTTCTTTTTTAATGGAATTGATGCGCGAATCTGTTCGCTGTATTTGTATTTCTCTAAAAAGGTAAATAAGCCAAATTAAAACCCCTAATGCCACAATTAGAACAACCCCCCAAACCAATAGGGAATTCTGATTTTCCACTAATTTAATTTTGTTTCCTTCTGCTTCTTCCATTTTATACATTATACATTATAGCTAAAATTTTAGTTATCCACACCCCGCATCTTTATTCGTAAACTCATAAAGGAAATTCAAATTTCTAAATTCGAGGCACGAAACATTTTTTAATTCTCAATTTTTTAATATTTAAAACATTTTAATTTAAAAAAATAATATTGTTTCGGATTCCGAAATTCGTATTTCTAATTTCTTTTTTTGTTTACAAAAAAACAATTATTCTGAATAAAAAGAATAAATCTTATTAAGAATTGGTGCTAGCCCCGGCAATTTTTTTAAATAATTATCATTTCTAAACTCATCTAAAAATAAATTCCCTCCGTTAAAATTAATACTACTGGCGACCAAACTGCCACGAATGTTAAAAGTGTTATTATTCTCCGGATTTAAAGTGATATTGCCGCCATTGCCGCTATCGGGTAAAGCAATTAGAACGCCATTGAAAGAATTCGCATTAATAATTAAATCTCCGCCAAGAACTACTACCGCCGCCAAATCGTCACCCCCAGGAGTACCATTAATGGTCAAAGTCTGATTTTTAGCAATGACTAATTTATCAACAAGTTGGGGATTACTACCAAAGTCTATTGAATCTGCGCCTTTTACTACAGAAACATCTTTGGGCTTTTCATTATATAAATAATCTACAATCCCCTTGAGCTCATTTTGAAATTTATCTTTTTGCGATTGGCTTTTATTATTAAATTGATAATCTCCCAATGTCGCCCAATTACCGGTGGCATTAGCAGCAGTGTTACCAATTACCACCAAACTGGCATTTAAATTATATGATTGCTTATCCTCCAAATAAACATCGCCCTTACTTCCACTTAACCCCGAGCTGATTGTGTAGCAGTATGGACCAGGCAAATTTTGTTCTTTTTTAGGCTCTAAAATCTCTCCTGTTTCTTGCAAATCAATTTTGCCCCATTTAACCAATGACCCTTCTGTATCTACGCAAGATTCATTATCATTAGCAGTAAGGACAAAAGCCTCAAAATTAAAATCTACAACCAAATTAGTTGCCTCACCCTCGTTAACTGAACCGGCAGAAATTAAAATTTTCATTTTGCCAGGCAAACTAGAGTCCAAATAAAATTTATTTGGAGAATCTAAGTCAACCAAATTATCAACTTTCTCTAATTCACCACTTATACTACTCAATTTGATTTCGCCGCCAAGTCTAAAATGAGCTGCATCAAAATTTTCAATTATTTCTATAGCTGATCCTTTTTTCAATATTTCAGCCATATTTTCACCTGAAGAATTTTCGCCCACAATGTCTAAAATCGCGCTATTAATATCATCATCTGACGGATTCATAAAATAATTGCCATTTGTTTCTTGAGCAATCGCATTAAGCACAAAACCCGGTCCTTGCACACTGGTTTTATCCTTGGCTAAACAATAATATTTATCTTGATTAAAAACTTTCCGATAACTTTGATAAGGATCAGAGTTAGTTTCCGGACTGCACCATAAACCGGCGTAAAACGAAGCGCTGGAAGCAATCGGCGGCGAAGCATCAAGAGAGGTCCAATTATCTTGAGCAATTCCTACGCCAAAAGTGAAAACAGGAATTTTATTATTACGATAAA